>OLQU01001373.1_pt1 | contig 16752 bp, 18 predicted proteins | sample 1672271 | NCBI WGS metagenome assembly OLQU01 (sample SAMEA3136666, study PRJEB25190) | human gut metagenome | biome: human gut; feature: human-associated habitat; material: faeces | place: Austria | collected 2013 | reverse complement strand
TCATGGCGTGGATAGCCTTGATGGCGGCATCCGGATTGGTCCCCTTGGAATCATTGTAATAGGCTACGCCCTGTTTCTCCGCTACAAATTCGATCCGGTGCTCCACACCCTTAAATGCAAGCACCGCTTCCCGGATCACTTCCACGGGCACCCCGTAGACAGCGGCCATTCCCGCCGCGGCCATCACATTTTCATAATTGTGGGTCCCTAGGATCTGCAGTTCCTTTACATCGCAGAGTTTCACTTCCTCCGGGTTCTTATAGATAATAGCTCCCTGATCCAGATAGATGCCTCTTTCTAATTTATGCCGACTGCTGAAATATAGAACCTGGGCCTTCACCTGGGTTCCGAATTCCCGGGTCCTCTCATCTTCATAATTAAGAACGCAGTAATCGTCTTCTGTCTGGTTCCTGGCAATATTCTTCTTGGCCTCCACATAAGCTTCCATGGTATGGTGACGGTTCAGATGATCCGGCGTAAAATTCAGGATCGCGCTTACCTTCGGGTGGAACTCCCGGATGGTCTCCAGCTGGAAGCTGCTCATCTCCGCCACGGCGATGGAGTGTTCTGTCATCTCCATAGCCGCCAGGGTGTAGGGATTGCCGATATTCCCCACCACGAACACATCCTCCTGGTAACGCTTCATGATCTCACCAAGAAGCGTTGTCGTTGTAGTCTTTCCGTTGGTCCCTGTGATGGCCAGCACATCTCCTTTTCCATAGGAATAAGCAAGCTCCACCTCTCCGGTCACCGGGATCCCTCTGGAAGCTATGGCCTCCACCACCGGAAGATCTGTGGGGACGCCGGGGCTTAAGATCAGAAGATCCAGCGTCTCAAGAAGCTCCTCGGGGAATGCCCCCAGCACGATCCTTGCCCGGCTTCCTTCTCCCAGCTGCTCTCTAATTCCCTCCGGATCCAGCTTCTCATTGCCGTCGTAGAGGATCACTTCTGCTCCTTCTTTCTCCAGGAGCCGGACCGCAGCGGTCCCGCTGATCCCGGAGCCAAATACCAGTACCTGTTTCTCTTTTACATCCAACATTGTCCTGTCCTTCTTTCTCTTACATCGCCATCAGCGCGATCAGGCACAAAAGCGCCGTAATGATGGAAAATACAGCCACCACCCGGGTCTCCGACCATCCGCACAGCTCAAAGTGATGGTGGATGGGCGCCATCTTGAAGATCCGCTTTCCGCCGGTCTTTTTAAAATAGGTCACCTGGATCATTACGGACAGTACCTCTACCAGATAAATAAGACCCACGATCAGGATGAAAATGGGCATCTGCAGCATGTAAGCCGTAGAGGCCACAAATCCTCCAAGCGCCAGGGAGCCGGTGTCTCCCATAAAAACGCTGGCCGGATAGACGTTAAACAACAAGAATCCAAGCAGGGCTCCCACCACCGCGCAGGTGACAGGCTCGATGCCGCTTTTGGTGCCGATGGCCACCACCGTGAAAAAGGTAGCCACAAGAACCGTCACGCTGGAGGCCAGGCCATCCAGGCCGTCGGTAAAATTCACGCCGTTCACGGTCCCGATCACTGCAAAGAACAACAGGGGAACCGCAAGCCAGCCGATATCCAGATATTTCCCGCCGGTAAAGGGGATCAGCATCGCCAGGGACACATCCGTAAACCGGATCAGGTAGAAGGCGAAGATAGCAGTCACCACGATCTGCAGCGCCATTTTCTGCTTCGGATACAGACCGTCAGAGCGTTTCATCACTACTTTCAGATAATCATCCAGGAAACCGATCAGCCCAAAGCCCAGAGTTACAAACAAAATGGGGATGATCTTGGGATAATCCCTGAGATAAAGAAGGGATGTGACCACTACGCTCAAAAGGATGATCACCCCGCCCATGGTGGGCGTCCCCGCCTTCTTCAGGTGAGACTTCACGCCTTCTTCCCTCTCCGTCTGTCCCATTTTCAGTCTCCGTAAGATAGGAATGATCACCGGTCCCAGGATCACGCTCAGCGCAAACGAGATCAGAACCGGCAGAAATACCGTATAATCCATAATACACCTCTTATATCTTTTGTTTGTCTTCCTTCAATCTTACATAGTATACTTCATTTTCTACTCTTTTTCAATGCCAAGATAGGGGAATATATTACGGAAAATGTCCCCGATCACCGGCGCTGCGATAGTCCCTCCGTAGTAGACTCCCTGGGGATCGTAGATCACGCACATCCCCAGGATCTGCGGGTCGTCGGCCGGCGCGAAACCGATGAAAGAAGATATATACCGGTTGGCGCTTCTTGGCAGGGTCTGGGAGGTGGCAGTCTTCCCGCCGATGCGATACCCCTCCAGATAGGCGTTCTTGCCGGACCCCTGGGACACCACCCCTTCCAGAAGGCGCTGCATGGTACGGGAGGTTTCTTCGGAAACAATGCGTTCCTTCTCCTGATACCGGAATTCCTTCAGCTCCTTTCCTTCTTCATCCAGGACCCGAAGCCCAAAATGGGGCGTCACCCGGGTGCCGCCGTTGACAAGGGAACTGACTGTGGCCGCCATCTGGACCGGCGTCACCTGGAAGGACTGTCCAAAGCTCATGGTGGCAAGCTCCACCTGGCCTACATTTTCCATCTTGTGCATGATAGTGCCCGCCTCTCCGGGCAGATCCACTCCAGTCGTCCCCATCAGCCCAAACTGTTGGAAATATTTATAGAAATTCTCCCTCCCCAGCCTAAGACCGATCTCAATGAACACCGGATTACAGGAATTCTCTATCCCCTCCACGAAGGTCTCCGCCCCATGGCCGCCCACCTTGTGGCAGCGGATCTTCCGGTCCTCCACGATCCGGTAACCGGGACAGGTAAAGGTATCCTCAAGATCCACCACCCCTTCCTCCAGGCAGGCGGAGGCGGTGATGATCTTAAAGGTGGATCCCGGCTCATAGGTGTCGTTGATGCAGCCGTTGCGCCACATCTGATTGAGGGCATCCTGAAGTTCCTCGTCCGTCAGGTCCTCCCCTGTCCCGGTATTGAGCCGGAAGGGGGCATTGAGGTCAAATTCCGGCACATTGACCATGGCAAGGATCTCTCCGTTCCTGGGATCCATCAGGAGGATGGCCACCTTCTGGGCTTTCTTTTCCTCCAGCACCTTCTCCGCCATCTGCTGGGCATAGGTCTGAAGATTATAATCCAGGCTGATCTGGAGGGTATGGCCGGGAACCGGCTCCACCCGGTCCTCCGCCACCCCTTCCAGTTCAATGCCTCTGGCGTCTGTGGTGGTTAAGATAGTGCCGTTCTCACCCTTCAGGTATTCCTCGTACTTTACCTCCAGCCCGATGATGCCCTGATTGTCCCCGCCGGTAAAGCCCAGCACCTTGGAGGCCAGTTCCCCGTAAGGGTAATAGCGCTTAAAGTCCTCATCCACCTTCACCCCGTCAAGCCCCATGTCCCGGATCCGGTCCCCCACCTCTTTGTCCACATTTGCCTGGATCCGCTCCCGGGAAGATACCTTTTCCACCTTTTTTCGCACCTCTTCCTCAGGAAGTCCCAGTTCCCCGGACAATGCCCGGATCACTTCCTCCGGGTCCGTCACCTGGCTGTGGATCACCGAGATGGTGCATACCGTCCGGTTGGTGGCAAGGACCGTGCCGTTCCGGTCGACGATCTCCCCTCTTTTGGCCTTGATCTCCCGCTCCCTCTCATGGAGCGCCTGAGCCTTTTCCTGATAGTACCCGGCCTCAAATATCATCAGATAGACAAGACGGCCGGCCAGGACCAGAAGGAGCACTACCGCCGCAAGGAAGACCACCAGCAGTTTTCTTCGGTTGCAGGTCTTGTTCTTCATAAAAAAACCTCGCCAAAACCCTTTCTATAATCTATTAGGGTTTTGGCAAGGTTATTCTTTCCTATTCCTCTTCCTGGATCTTCTCCACTCCCAGGTAGGGCAGGATCTCTTCCATGATATCCGCCGCCATGGCTGTAGCGAAACCGCTGTTGGACTGAACGGAGGTGTTTGGCTCATCGATGACCACATAGATCATCACCTGTGGGTTCTCCTGAGGCGCGTACCCGATGAAGGATACCAGGTAATTTCCCTTCCCTCTTGGGTGTTTCTCCGCGGTTCCCGTCTTTCCTCCGATGTCATAGCCTTCCACCGCCGCCGTTGCGCCGGTTCCTTCCTTTACTACGCTGTACATGTAATCCTTGATAAGATCGCTGGTCTCCTGGGAAACCGTACGCCCCAGCAGAACCGGCTCTTTAGTCTCTGTCACGTTGCCGTTCTCATCCTGGATCTGTTTCACCACATGGGGCTGGTAATATTCCCCTCCGTTGATGAGGGAACAGAACCCTGCCGCCATCTGGGTCATGGTCACATCAAAGTTCTGGCCGAAAGCATTGGTAGCCAGACTGGTCACGTCCATATTTTCTTCTGTATAAAGGACGCCTTCCTGCTCTCCGGGCAAGTCCACCCCGGTCTTCTTCCCAAAACCAAACTCTTCCTGATACCTGGTAAATTGTTCCACTCCCAGGTCCTGGCCGATCTCCATCAGCGCCACGTTGCAGGAATTCTCCATGGCCTGGCGCAGGGTCTGGGTCCCGTGTCCGTCCCGGTTGTTACAGTGGATATCGTAATCTCCCACATGCAGCTTCCCGCCGCAGTAGTAAGTCTCATCCCCGGTGAGATTGCCCAGCTCAAGTCCTGCCGATACGGTAAACGGCTTAAAAGTGGATCCCGGCTCATAAACCTGGTTGACGCAGAAGTTGTTCCACAGCTTATTCATGGCTTCTGCCTTCTCCTCATCTGACATGGCCTCAATCTCTTTCTCACTGTAATACAAGGTCAGATCCCTTGGCTCATTTAAATCGTAATTGGGATAGCTGGCCTCTGCCAGGATCTCTCCATTCTGGGGATTCATCACCATCACGGCAGTGTTGGCGCTCCCTTCCCCTTTTCTTGCATTGTTTTTATATTTCTCATTAAACTTCAGGATGTGCTTCTCCACCACACTCTGCACCTGCAGGTCAATGGTAGAGACGACGGTGCTCCCGCTCTCCGGCTCCTTCACCGTGCGCTCCAGCGAAGCGCTCTCATCCTGATAACCGTATTCCCGGCCGTCTGTCCCGTTAAGGATGGAATTGTAAGAGGCTTCGATCCCGTTGGTCCCCACGTTGCCGTTGGATGTAAACCCGATCACATCACAGGCCAGAGTCTCATATGGATAAGTCCGGATATAATCCTCCTCCAGCCAGATCCCTTTTACATTGGGATAATTCTCATCATCCTCATCGATCTTCTGAAAATTCCTGGCAGTATCATAGTCCACATTTTTCTTCAGGATCTCATACCGGCTGGTAGGCTTTTCCTCGATCAGCTCCCGAACCTTGTCCTCCTGGATCTCGAAGCACTCCTTCAGCACCTGGATGGTGGGCTCTGTCGCCTTCTCACTATCCAGCATTGCCTTCACATCCAGGATCACATTGTAGACCCGTTCGCTGGATGCAAGCTTTGTGCCGTTGCGGTCCATGATGTCTCCCCGCTTAAAGGGGATCACCCGGCTGTCATACTGCTGCTGGTCCAGGACCACCTTGGTGTATTCCTCTCCTTTGGAGGCATTGATATAGGTGACCCGGATCACCAAAACTGCAAAAGCCAGTATCGCGATCATAAAGGCGCCTACCAGCTTTTTCTGCAATGGTTTATTTATTTTTCTCCGAAATGGATCGATTCTTTTCTTTCTTGCCATGCTGTTCCTACCTGCTTAGTGCTTTGTGTCCGAACGGGCCAGCACCCCGTCCTCAGGAATATTTTCATACTGCTTCACATAGTCAGCAGAAGGGCTCTCATATTCCACCACCTGATCCGGCGTGGCATAGACCATCCCCAGTTCTTTCTGGGCCTTCTCCTTGATCTCTTCCACGTTGACAGAATCCATCACCGCATTATAGCGGGTATCGTTCTCCTCTCTGAGATCGGCCAGCTCTTCCTGCATCGCAGTCAGGTTCTTGGAGGTGTCTGTGATCTTTGCCTGAAGTCTTACATATCCCACACAGACCACCAGCGCAAGAAGGGCCGCCACTGTCAGAAACACCACATATCCGGCGCTTACCCGAAGAGCCCTCTTCTGGTTGTTCCGTACCTGGCGGCTGACTTTCTTCGTGGTTTTCCTGCGTCTTTCCGGCTCCCGCACCGGTTTTGGCACAGTATTTCCATATACATAGGCCTGTCCGCTCCGGACAGAGCTATATCCTCTTACTGCTGTTCTTGCTGCCATGTACGTCACCCCTTTCCCCAGCTAACGCCGCTCGAAGATCCGCAGTTTCGCGCTCTTGGACCGGCTGTTTGTCTCCATTTCTTCCTCGCTTGGCAGAATTGGCTTTCTGGTTATGATACTCCCCTTTGATACTTTCCCGCACACACACACGGGAAAATCACTTGGACAGGTGCAGGGGTTCTCGTTTTTCCGAAAAGCCGCCTTTACGATCCTGTCCTCCAATGAGTGGAAGGTAATGATACAGATCCTTCCTCCCGGATTTAACAGATCGATCATATCATCCAGAGAGTCCTTCAGAACCTCCAGCTCATGGTTGAGCTCGATGCGGATCGCCTGGAACGTCCGCTTCGCCGGATGTCCGGACATCTTCTGGAATTTCATTGGTATAGACTGGCGTATGATCTCCACCAGCTGCCCCGTAGTCTCAATGGGGGCTTCCTTTCGCGCCGCCACGATGTGCTTCGCGATATTTTTGGCGAACTTGTCCTCTCCGTAATCTCTGATAATATGATAGAGTTCCTGCTCGCCATAGTCATTGACGATGTCCCTGGCCGTCAGAGTCTGACGTGTATCCATCCGCATATCCAGTGGCGCATCTTCGCGATAGGAGAATCCCCGCTCTGCCGTATCTAACTGGTAGGATGATACGCCCAGATCGAGCACGATCCCGTCGACCTTGTCAATGCCTAACTTTTGGAGCTGCGACTTCATATCACGATAGTTGCTCCTTACGATCGTGACCTTCTCCCCGAAGTCTTTCAGTCGGACGCCCGCGGCCTCGATCGCCGCCGCATCCTGGTCTATTCCTACAATACTCCCCTTAGGGCCCAGCCGCCTGCAGATCTCATAAGCGTGTCCTCCGCCCCCCAGCGTTCCGTCCACGTAGATTCCGTCAGGTCTGACATTCAGGCCGTTTACAGTTTCTTCAAGCAATACTGATCTGTGTTCGAATTCCATATCTTCTCCCTCTAGATACTGAATCCGCTCGCTTCCATATCGGAGGCGATGTCCTCGATATTGAGTTCCACTTCAGCATTCTTTTCATCCCATCTTGCTTTGTCCCAGATCTCGGCACGCTTCCCCATACCGATGAAGACCACTTCCTTCTCAAGCTTCGCGTAATCCCTTAAGACTGCGGGAATCAAAGTCCTCCCCTGCTTGTCCAGGTCTCCGTCCGAAGCGCTCCCCTGAAAGAAGTACGCAAAAGCACGGGCTTTCTTATCTGTGGTGGTTGGCAGAGCATTCAGCTTCTCCTCGAAGGCGTTCCATTCGTTTTCCGGATATACGTACAGACAATTCTCCATCCCCTTGGTAATGACGAAATTCTCCCCAAGATCGTCACGAAACTTCGCGGGAATGATCAATCTGCCCTTTGGGTCGATATTATGACTGTACTCTCCTTTCAACATGAAACTCACCCTCTTTCGAAATGGCTCTTCATTTTCTCGCCACTTCGTTCCACTTTTCTCCACTTCCTACCACTTGAACTCATTGTAAACTACTTTTTAGGTAATTTCAACCCTTTTTTCAATCTGGGACGTGGTATTTTTAAAAATACCACGTCCCAGATTGAAAATACCCTGTCCCTAATTGAAAAAAAGAAAGGACCGCAGAATGTTTTACCATTCTGCGGTCTTGTTTTATCTTCCTTATTCTATTCTGTTGATCCAGCCTCTGCCTTCGCAGGTAACTGCTGTTACTCCGCTTCCTGTGCCGCGGCTTCTTCTTCCTGCACGGCCTCCAGCCGGCCCTGAAGCTCATCAAAAACGGAATAATCGATCTGCGCTTCTTCCTTGGGCTTACTGCTCTCGTAAGTACCGTAAGCGGAATATCCGATCCACCCTACCAGGATCAGCCCTACGATCCCCACCACGCACTTGCGCAGCAGGTTCGCCATCTTCTCCTTGCGCATGATCTGCTTGCGGTTTGCCTTTTCCTTCTTATATCTGTCTACTTTTTCCTGACTCATCGCGACTGTATTCCTCCTATCAGTTCCAATAGGGATATTCTACCACAGTTCTTCGGATTATACAACCACGATCACACCGCCGTCGGATGCATACATGCTGCTGATACCTGCAGTATCCAGGATCATGATCTCCTTAAATGTAGCCCGCGCCTTCAGCATCTCCGCCACATCCTTCGCCCTCTGGGGACAATTGCAATGGGAGATTGCCAGGACTTTCTCCATGGGATCCTTCAGATCCTTCATGATCTCATCCACCATCTTCACCAGCGCCTTCTTGATCCCACGGGCCTGTCCCAGCTGACAGATGGTTCCCGCAGGCGTCGCCCCCATCACCGGCTTGATGTTCAGCGCCGACGCCACGATGGCCTTCAGCCCGGTCAGTCGTCCGTTCTTGCGCAGGGTCTCCAGTGTCTCCAGCACAAAATAAGTGTTCTGCCCCTCAATGTAGGCCTCCACCGTCTCCACCGTCTCCTGGAAGCTCATGCCTTTCTCTTCGCACTCTGTCACTTTTCTCGCGATCAGGGTCTCCCCGATGGATGCAGAACGGGAATTAAACACATAGATATCCTTCTCCCCGTATTCTTCCTGATATAATTTCTTGCCAAGTTCCGCGCTGTTGTAGGAACCGCTCAGCTCCGCGGAAAGCGTCACTGCATATACATGATCCGCGTCACAGCGAAACGCCTCCATGTACCGTTCCGGAGAAGGACAGGATGATTTGGGACATTCCGGCGACTCCGCTACCAGTCTTAAGAATTCCTTCTGATCAAATGTCTCGTCATCAACGATATGGTGCCCGTTGACATCGATCTCCAGAGAAGCGGTCTCAAAATGTCCGGACTTCTTCATCTCTTCTGTCAGCTCTCCACAGCTGTCCACAACAATCTTATAACTCATCGTCATCCTCCCGGCGTTTTGGCATCCTCTCATGCCTCTTGCCTGTCATTCGTTTCTATTATACATAGTATTAAATACCACTTCTAATATCATAACACAGAACTTCCGGAAAGAAAAGGAAATTATTCACTAAGTTTGATGGTCCTGGACACGCCCAGGACGATGCCCATCTCCGCCATCAGAAACAGCACCGACGTACCTCCGTAACTGATAAAAGGAAGGGTTACTCCCGTATTCGGGATCATCTTTGTAACTACCGCAATATTCAGAAATACCTGCAGGGCAATGTGAGCGAAAATGCCTGTCACCACCAGAGACCCATACATATCCGGGGCGTTCTGGGCAATAAAAAGGATCCGGTACAACAGCATACCAAAAAGCACCAGCACCACGATCACCCCAAATACCCCCAGTTCCTCACAGATCACTGTGAGGATCATATCGTTCTGCACTTCCGGGATCACCATCTTCTGAGCGCTGTTTCCCAGCCCCTTTCCAAAAAATCCGCCGGAACCGATGGCATAAAGGCCCTGCAGCGTCTGGTATCCCAGACCATCTGCATACTGTTCCGGATTCAGCCACACCGCAAGCCTGCGCAGACGGAAATCACTGCTGGAAGCAAGGCTGCTCCCAAAAAACAGGACAAAGGCTACCAGCCCTGCCACTCCCGTTCCCGCCAGTGCCAGAAATGCTTTGGTCCATGGATGAGCCACCGCCACTACAATATAAGTAATACCAAACACAATGACCGCCGTGCTCAGATTGTCTGTAAGAAACAGCACCGCTGCCGCACAGACTCCTCCCCAGGCCAAAGTCTTCGCCGCGCCCTGCAGCGACCGGAACTCCTTCCCCATCTTGCAGATCACCACCGGAATAAACAGGATCACTGCGATCTTGGCAAGCTCCGAGGGCTGAAACTGCTGCCCCAGAGGAAGCCGGATCCACCGTCTTGCACCATTGACCTCTTTTCCCAGCGGCGTCTTGACCAGAAGCATCAGGAACAGGGAGAAGAAATAGATCGCCTTCGCCTTCCCGATATACCAGTGGTAATTGATCCTGGACACAATGTAAATGATCACAAACCCTGCCCCGCAAAACAGGATCTGCCTCTTAAAATAATACATACTGTCGTCATTTTCGATCAGCGCGGTATAAGCGCTGGTGCTGTAGAGCATCACCAGACCAAAACATACAAGAAAGACCAGCACCGCAACGAGACTATAATCATAGTAACGAACCGGGACTGGTCCTGTATTCTCTTTTCTTCTTCTGCGCGTCCCTGCCATAATATCTACACTCCAATCGTCTTCATTATACTCAGTTGCGCGAAGAAAAACAACCGTTAAATTCCCGGACAGGGAAACTGCCGCTTCGTCTCATTTCCGTAAATGTCCAGAAACACTGCCTGGATCTCCCCGTCTTCCTCCATCCCTGCAAGCGGGATACAGATCTTTCCGCCTTCCGGCTTCAGATGATCCGCGAAATAAAACTCCCGGATCTCAAAACTTCCATCCTCCCGGCCGGCGCCTGTAAAGATTCCCGCCAGGTCCCCGAAATTCCCTTCTCTTTTCTTTCCCCTTTTCCCCGTCTGCGTCTCACAGGAACAGAACTCTGTAACAACAAGGACCAGTTCCCCCGCCCGTTCTTCTATCCGGGCTCCTACCCCTGGAGGCGCCGGACAGGACCAGTTCTCTTCATCCTGGGATGCCAGGCGATACACACCAAAAGGCCCGCATTCCTTTCCGTATTTTGGCGGGCGCCGCTCAATGCTTTTAAGATCCTTCCCCTCTCCAATGGCAAGAAGCCGCCTCTGACAAACCGCAAGGGACAGCTTCCCTTCATCACAGAGGATCCATCGTCTCCCCAGTTTCTCCGCCGCCACCGCCGTCGTACCGCTTCCGGCGAAGAAATCCATCACCAGATCCCCCTCCCGGGTGGCCGCCAGGATGACCCGGCGCAGCAGCTCTTCCGGTTTCTGGGTGGGATAACCGGCCAGTTCACCGCGGTACCGGTCGCAGGACCAGATGTCCGTCCACCAGTCCTCTACCCGCTTCCCCTGCTTCTCCATGGCCTCTTTCTTCCCCGTTTCTTCCCCGACAGCACCAAACAACTGGCCGCTGTTGTGGACGCCGCTCTTATGCCGCACTCTGGGCGGATCAAAATAATAGTCGGCGCTTCTGCTGTAGAACAGGATGGTATCGTGCTTCCTGGGAAAATATTTTCCCGCCTGAGAAGGACCGGTGTAACACCAGGCGATCTCATTGCGGAAATTACTCCTCCCAAAGACTTCATCCATGATCACCTTCACCGGATGGCTCATCTTCTGATCCAGATGGAGAAAAATGCTTCCGTCCGGGGCCAGGATCTCCCTTGCCAGGATCAGCCTCCTTCTCAGGAACTCCAGGAACTTTGCCCCCGTCCTTTTATCCTGGTATGCCCACGCCCCTTCCTGGTTCCGGAACTCATCGGACGTGGCAAAAGGCGGATCAATGTAGATCAAGTTCACCTTCCCCTTTACCTGTCCACGGGTCAGCGGATCCTCCTCCTGGTACACAGACCGCAGGAACTCTAAATTATCGCCAAAGACCAGAAGATTCCTCCACGGTTCCTCCCCGCCACATGAAAATACCCGCTCCAGCCGCAGGAACTTTCCCTCCCCGCTCCCGGCCAGCACCTCTTTTTCATCCATTTTCCCCGGATAGACCAGTTCATAACACATGTTCTCCACCCTCCATATTGCTTCAGTATATCACAAAATCCCCCGGTTTTCATACTATACTAGTGCAAATGTTTTTAGAAGGAGAATGGATATGCCCAATTATCGCTATTATCCCCAGGATCCCATGCGCCGCGGCGGCTGCGGATGTGTTCCGGCTCAGGCGAAGACTCCCTGCTCTGGCAAAGCCGGCGCCGATCCCCTGCAGGGAATGCCCGTCGCCATGGCATACGTCCCCTGGCAGGAATGGGGCGGCCTCTATGACCCCCGCCAGGGCTTCTGCTGCGGGACCATATTCGAAGATCTGAACAAACCATTTCAGGGAACAGGAGGGTGCCGCAGATGAACGAAGCAAGAAGAAGCCGAAAAGAAATGCTGGACTGGATCAACGTAGTCAGCTTCGCCGTCGATGACGTAAAGCTTTTCCTGGACTCTCACCCAGACTGTCCGGAAGCCCTCTCTTATTTTCAGGAAATGAAAGAGCAGCGGAACCAGGCTCTTAAAGAATACGCCGACTGCTTTGGTCCCCTTACCATAGACACCGTCAGCCCCGCGTGTCAGAACGAAGAAACTTGGAAATGGGTCAGGGAGCCCTGGCCCTGGCAGGAAGGAGGATGTTGATCCATGTGGAATTATGAGAAACGACTGCAGTATCCGGTGAAGATCACCCAGACCAACCCCAAGATCGCCCAGGTGATCATCAGTCAGTTCGGAGGACCGGACGGGGAACTGGCCGCCTCCATGCGCTATCTGTCCCAGCGCTACACCATGCCCTACAAGGAAGTGACCGGGCTTCTGACCGATATCGGCACAGAGGAGCTGGCCCACATGGAGATGATCTGCGCCATCGTCTACCAGCTGACCAAGGACCTGACCCCCGAGGAGATCGAAAAATACGGCTTTGACAAATACTATGTGGACCATACCCTAGGCCTCTGGCCCCAGGCCGCGGCAGGGACCCCCTGGACCGCCACCTACTTCCAGTCCAAAGGCGATCCCATCACAGATCTTAACGAAGATCTGGCGGCAGAACAGAAAGCCCGGACCACCTACGACAACATTCTCCGTCTGGTGAAAGACCCGGAAGTCTGCGACCCCATCCGCTTCCTGCGGGAACGGGAGATCGTCCACTACCAGCGGTTCGGCGAAGGCCTGCGGCTGGTGCAGGAGAAGCTGGACAGCAGAAATTTCTACGCCTTCAATCCGGAATTCGACAACAAAGGCTGCCGCTAAGGCAAAAAACAGGAGATGGATCTTCTCATCCATCTCCTGTTCTTTTCTTAACCTCTTACCGGATCAGCATATATACGATCACTGCCGCCACCACTACAATGGCAATCCCCAGGATGATTACCGGAGCCTTGGAGAGCTTCTCCTCCTCGTAGTAATCATCATAAAGATTATCCTCATAGTCCGCCCTGCGCCGGGCCTTCTTGGGCTGGGACTGGGCTTTCTTCTTCCGGCTCTTACCATCATCGATGGAAAGCAGCTCGTCATATGCTTTGCGCATCTCTGTCTCCCGTTTCTGGCGCACATGCCTGGGCGGGATATTCGAATACTTCTGTTCCTCGCGCTCCTCCTGCTCTGCTTTGGCAGCCGGCGCTTTGAACTTTTTCTTGCAATTGTAGCACAGCAGATAATTGGGATCTTTCTTTCCCGGTCTTAACTGCTGTCCGCAGATCGGACACTTCATTGGTATCTTATGCCTCCTCCTCATGGAAATTCTATCCCGATTATACTACACTCGGACAAAAAAGGCAAAAATTCTACAGAAAAAGGCATATTTTTTAAGGAAATCCTTACTGGGTGTTCTTTCCCAGAGTCACTTCCACCGTCTGCTCCTTATAGTTTCCGCCGCTTCCGGGTACCTGAAGGGTCAGTTTCACCTTGGTGCCGACCGCGTAATACTGCAGCTGTTCCTGCAGGGTGGTCATACTGTCGATGGTAGTGCCGTTAAGCCCGGTGATCACAGATCCCTTGGTGATCCCGGCTTTCTCGGCTCCGCCGCCTTTGATCACACCGGATACGTAGACACCCTCCGGCATCCCGTACATCTGAGCGCTGTCAGAGGTCACATCCACGCCCTCGATCCCCAGGAATCCCTGCTCCTCTTCCGATACCTTCTTCTTGGTATCCTGGTTCATCAGATTGGTGATCACGTCGCTGACTTCCGAGATGGGGATGGCGTATCCCATGCCCTCCACCTCTGTACTGGAAGCCTTGGCCGTATTGATGCCGATCACCTCGCCGTTGGCATTGAGAAGCGCGCCGCCGCTGTTGCCCGGGTTGATGGCTGCATCGGTCTGCAGAAGTCCGATGTCAAATCCGTCCAGAGATCTTCCTGTAGCAGAGATAATCCCTGTTGTCACAGACTGCCCGTATCCCAGGGCATTTCCAATGGCTACCGCCTGCTCGCCCACCTGGATCTTATCGGAATCTCCCATCTGAGCCACCGCAATGGCGTCCTTGGTGGAATCCTTGATATCCTTTAAGTCTACCGCGATCACTGCCAGGTCCTTGGACGCGTCGGTTCCCTTGATGTTGGCCTCCACACTCTCTTCATCCGCAAAGGTCACCGTCAGAGTGTCGCTTCCCTCCACCACATGGTTATTGGTAACAATAAGAAGCTCGGAATCTGTCTGGGAAATGATGATCCCGGAGCCTGCGCTCTTCATCTCCTGCTCCTGCACGCCGCCGAAGAAATTCTGCACCTGCTGGACGCTCATATTGGTGATGGATACCACAGAGGGCATGGCGTTCTGGGCGATCTTGGCCACATCCGACTGAGCGGTGCCACCGGAGCTGGTAGTCAGCTTGGCGCTCTCCACCGTCTTCTCCGCGGAAGCTGTGCCTGAATTTCCCAGGAATTTCCCGAACACCATATTGCTGGTCTGAAAGGCAGCGCTTGCAACCAGACCGAAGATCAGGCCCAGGCAGGCTACTTTCACCCATCTGGGAGCTCCTTTTTTCTTTTTCTCCGGTTTCTTCTCAGGCTCTCTGTAAGGATTCTGTGATCCGTTCTGGTTTGGTGTATAGTAAGTATATTGTTGATCCATAATAAGGTCTCCTTTCATGGCTGGTATCTTATGGTTTTTCTCTTTACAGGCTATAGTCTAATCACAAAATGTGTTCAAACTGTGATAAAACCATGACAAAACCATTAAAATACTGCCTGCACCAGCACCATATACAGCACGGTGCCCACGCCGATGCTCAGAAGATTATTCCGCTTCCACACATGGAGCAGCGCCGTCACCGCCACCGCGATCCCCTCCGGGATCCCGTGAGGCGCTTCCATCACAGGCGTCTGCCTGAGGCAGTAGACTACCAGAAGCCCGATCACCGCCGGGGTCAGGACCCGTCCCAGATACTGGATCACCGGCGGGATCTCTTTGCCCTTGGGGAAGATCAGAAAAGGAACCACCCGGGTAGCAAATGTTGTCAGCGCCACCGCAAGGATAATAAGAAGGGACATCCCCACACTTACCGGCATTCCTTCGTCACCTGCCTTTCCAGCCTGGTCCTGGCCACAAACAGGATCAGTATGATCAGGATCATGGAGGGCAGCACAAATCCGTCCGCCCCGAATATCTGCAGACAGAGGAAGGCTGCCGCCACGCCCACCATCTCCGGGATCCGGTTCTTTTGATCCATCCACTGCTCCACAAAGATCACCACGAAAAGCGCAGTCATGGCAAAGTCGATCCCCTCTGAATTGATGGGAAGCATGGCGCCTGCCAGGCCGCCGATGGCAGATCCCACCACCCAGTAGGACTGATTCATAATAGAGATGGCAAATAGGAACTTATCCTCCTCCACTCCTTCCGGCACCCTGGTGGTACACAGAAGGGAATAAGTCTCATCCGTCAGTCCGAAGATCATATACCAGCGTTTCGGCCCCATACTGTGAAACTTCTCCAGAAGAGAGATGCCGTAGAAAATATGCCGGATATTCACCATCAGCGTCAGGAACACCACCTGGAGGAGGGACACGCCGGGAGCGAAGAAATTCACCGCCAGATACTGGCCGGATCCCGCGTAGACCAGAAGGCTCATCAACACAGCCCACAGAAAGGAATACCCCTTCTCCGCGAACATCACCCCAAAAGCGATGCCGATAAAAAGATAACCGGTCAGCACCGGTATGGTATAGGGAAATGCTTTTCGAAATGCCTGCCTGTATCCCACGTGCGCTTCCTCCTTCCTGTCTCACAAAAAGGATCAGACCCTTCACAGGACCTGATCCTCTCTTTTCTTTACTCTCCGGCAGCGGACCCTTCATAGGCCTTCTTAAGATCTTCCAGCGATTCCCTAAGAAGCGCGTCCGAGGCAAGGGCCTCCTGATACTCCTCTTCCATCTGCGCCAGCAGCTCTTTTACATCCTCATGTCCGGCCACCGTCTGTATATAATCCTTGGTATCCTCGTCCAGATGTTCCGTCAAGATCCGGTAAACTCCGCTCCTGTTGTCTCTCCGGACATAGAGCGTCTCCAGCCCCGGCACCTTGGTGTAGATATCTTTGATCTTCATTTCATATCTGGCAAACACCACATATGTATCTTTGTATGCCCCGTCTTTCACACAGGCCCGGATATCCTCATAGCCTTCTGTGAAATCCGTCTCTTTTGCAAGTCCTTCGTAGTAGTTCTTCACAGCGCTGCCAAGCCTGGAATCCGCCGTCTCCTCCCGCAGGGGATTCAAAACCATGGTCTCCCTTCCCGGGATCCGGATCTTCTCAGCCTCGATACAGCCTGTCCTTTGTACCTTCTGTGCTTCTTCCTCGGTAAGACAAAAACCTGCCACCCCGACTGCCAGCGCAAGAACCAAACAAGCCGTGATCACACGGCTTCTGCAGGTACTTGTCCGGCGTGTACGGCAGCCTTCCTGTCTTTCCTTCATAAGACTACCTCCACACACGATACACTTTTTTAAAGGTACACACCCGG
>OLQU01001371.1_pt1 | contig 16768 bp, 14 predicted proteins | sample 1672271 | NCBI WGS metagenome assembly OLQU01 (sample SAMEA3136666, study PRJEB25190) | human gut metagenome | biome: human gut; feature: human-associated habitat; material: faeces | place: Austria | collected 2013 | reverse complement strand
GGGCCGCCTGGTGTGGGAAAGACCACTCTGGCCAGCATCATTGCCGGAAGGACAAAAGCAAACTTCATTAATTTCAGCGCTGTGACCAGCGGGATCCGGGAGATCAAAGAAGTGATGAGCCGGGCTGAGGAGAGCCGCCGGATGGGGGAGAGGACGCTTCTTTTTGTGGACGAGATCCACAGGTTCAACAAGGCTCAGCAGGATGCCTTTCTGCCATTTGTGGAGAAGGGCAGCATCATCCTCATCGGGGCAACCACAGAGAATCCGTCCTTTGAGGTCAATGCAGCGCTTCTGTCCAGGTGCCGGGTGTTTGTTCTGAAAGCCCTGGAAGTGGACGATCTGGCAAAACTGATCCACCAGGCGCTTACGCATCCTGCCGGGTTTGCCGGACAGAACGTGCAGATCACAGACGGGCAGATCCAGCAGATTGCCGCATTTGCAAACGGGGACGCAAGGACCGCCCTGAATACCCTGGAGATGGTAGTGACAAATGCAAAGATCAGTGCGGAAGGGATGCTGGTCACAGATGAGGTCTTGTCCCAGTGTATCAGCCGGAAATCTCTGCTCTACGATAAAAATGGAGAAGAGCATTATAATCTGATCTCTGCGCTCCATAAATCTATGCGAAACAGTGATCCGGACGCGGCGCTTTACTGGATGTGCCGGATGCTGGAGGGCGGAGAAGATCCGCTGTACATTGCAAGGAGGTTGATCCGTTTTGCCAGCGAGGACGTGGGGATGGCGGACAGCCAGGCTCTTAACGTGGCGGTGGCAGCCTATCAGGCCTGCCATTTTCTGGGGATGCCGGAGTGCGACGTCCATCTGAGCCATGCAGTGGTCTATCTTTCTATGGCGCCCAAATCCAATGCTCTTTATACGGCAGTGGAGAACTGTAAAAGAGATGTGAAAAACGGCCAGGCGGAACCGGTGCCTTTGCAGCTTCGCAATGCGCCCACCCGGCTGATGAAGGATCTGGAATACGGAAAAGACTATGAGTATGCCCATGATACAGAGGAAAAACTGACGCGGATGGAATGTCTGCCGGAAGGCCTTGCAGGCACTGTTTATTATCATCCGACGGATCAGGGAGACGAGGAAAAAGTAAAAAAACGCCTGCAAGAAATCAAGGAGTGGAAAAGGCGGGAAACGCAAAAGAAGTAAGAAATTATAATGGAGGGAAGAGGATGGGAGAAAAGATAGTAAAGCTTTATACCAGGCAAAATGATAAGACACTGTACCAGCTTGAAAGAGACGGAAGGATCATCAACCAGAGAGCTTATGTGGAGCTGCACTTTGGAGATATTGCGCCGCTTTTCATGGAAAGCTACGACTGGTTTACAAAGGAAGCGGCCAAACGTCTGCCAAAGCCGGATGATGTCCAGGCGCCCATCTGGTGCTCCATCAGTGCAGAGAATTGTTTAAAGCCGATCCCGGGTACGGTGGTCTATGTGCTGGAAGTGCCGGAAGACCATGTTATTTATTTTGACGACGTGAAATGGGATTATGTGCTGAACAGGATCTATCTCCCCAAGGATGAAGAGGATAAGAAAGCATACCGTCAGCATTTAAAAGAAATCGGTGTGGAAAATAGTTTTGAATTTTTGTCAGGAAAATATAAAGGAATGTTTCCAGAAGAAGAGGCCCACATCCGGGAAAGCTGGAAACGGGCCTTTGAGATTGATAACTGGACGATATTCAATGTCTGCGGAAATCTCTGGGAAATCCGCAAAGAATGGGTGAAAAAGATCGTGCATCCCGGAGAAACAGTGGAATAGTGCCGCCGTTATCTCGGGTAATAGGTGGATTTCCAGATAAACACCCGGTTTTCCGGCCTGGGGAAAGAAAACACTTCCGGCCTGCGAAGAATCGGATGCTCCGGCAGGCGCAAGGATGCGATCTTATTCGTGACAGTTGTAAACTGCGGAAGCGACAGGATTCCCGTCAGCAGGATGCAAAATGCGATCAGCAAAAGAGATCCGGCCAGGGTATCAATGTGATCCAGAAGCGGGGTGCCTCTTCTTAAACAAGAGTAGGTAAGCCCGTGGAATATATAGATCGCCATGGTCCGGGTGCCGATATAGGAAAATGCAGTCTGCCTTTCGGTCATCAGCATCAGTATTGCAAAGGTCATAAATGCGCCGACGGCATAGCAGATGATCCGGCAGAGGATGCCGGCTATCGGATCCTGCCCCAGAAATTCATAGCTGTAGCGTCCGTAGAAGATTTTTACAGACAGTTCTTTATGCCGGGGCTCCAGAACCAAAAAGATAATAAAGGCCACTACACCCGCAAGGCTTGCCAGGCGAGATGTCTTTGTACGAAGTCTTGTGATCCAGGAACGGTCACAGTACATACCTGCCAGGAAAAATGGATAGAATACCAGGATCCTGGGGATACTTAGGAAATTGCTGGGCATGCCGTCTACACACCCGATCAAAAGCCCCGCCGCGATAGATAACAAAAAGTGGTGCGGGATTTTTTTTACATATGGAGTCACAAGTCTCCAGACAAACAGGGCCAGGATGTACCAGAGCGAAAACTTCGGGAACATCAGCGCCAGGCTGGTGGGCCGGTGGAGCACCAGGGTATACAAAAGATAGTACACCACCTCATAGACCAGGTAGGGAACGCCAAGCTTCCAGATCAGTGCGGACAGGGACAGTTCCCGTTTGGAAAAATAGCCGGAAATGAAGATAAACGCCGGCATATGAAATGACACGATCAGCCATTTCAGTGTATATAAAAAGTCAGTGTGCTGGTAGCTGCCTTCCGTAAAATGGCCCAGCACTACCATCAGGATCAAAAAGGCCTTGCAGTTATCAAAAAGATAATCTCTCGGTTTTGTTGTCGGTGACGACATAATCACTCCTCCCATCAAAGGAGATAATACTCTTTCCGATATAAGAAGACAAGTCATAAAATATATAAAAAAATAATTTCTGGCAGGGAGAAATGTATAAAATGTGAACAAAGTGTGAATGGGGACGTACACTTTTTGCAAAAGTGTACGTCCCCATTCACATTTTCCCCTGTCCCCATCCGGTGGTTACGGGGAGGGCAGGATGGTGGTGGCCAGTGTTGCCATATCCGAACCTTCCTGATCGGCGGTGGTTAAAGTCTCCATATTTACCGGGACGGTGAGTGTGGTCTCGGTTCCGTAGGTGGGAGCAGCCGCGTATTTTTCCAGGGCTGCGACCAGCGCTTCGGAGGCTTCATCGATAGAGTAATAGGTCCCCTGCTCGAACTCGTGGTAGGCGTCGGCAAGGCTATTGTTGGGCGTGATCGTAACATCGATCTGATAGCTGAAAAGCCCGGGCTCCAGCCGGGGCGTTCCCACGGTGTAGCTGCTCTGCTTTAACAAATTCTGCATGGCGGCCTGGTAGCGGGCTACATAAGCCTGGCTCAGATCAGCCGGGGGATCAAAGGTGTCTGCCAGATACCACTCGTAGGCCTCGTCCTCGGTGCGGTCCGTGTGCAGGGCAAACTGTGCGACCTCTCCTTTAAAGGAAGCGTCCAGGTAGGAGGTGAGGAAGTCCTGCATGTCATAGAGCGCGCCGAAGGTATCGTAAGGCGTCATATACCCGGAAAGAGCAGACGTAAGGAAACTCTGCAGATCCTCCTCTGCTATGGAAAAGCTGTCATCTGTTCTGGATACGGTAAGATCTGTGGTCGTTTCGGCCCCATATACAGGATCATCCGCAACGAGCTTCGTATCCGCCTCAAGGACTGCCAGCATGGTCTCTGTAAAATCTGCAGACGGCGGGTCAGCAGCCGTCTCCTCATTGGCAGATCCCACTGTCTGTGCCAGATCAATGGGCGTGTACGTAATAGGGACAGAATAGATATCGTCACTTCGCTCAGAGGCAGAGGCTACCTCAAATTCAATGGAGGCAAAGGCAGCCTGGAGAAATTTAAGATAGGGCTCCTTTACCTCTTCCGGGCACTGGATCACAAAATCAGCCCCGCTTTCTTCAAGCCCGGCATCCAGAAGTCTGGAAAATGCCGAAGGATCACCTTCTTTTAGATCAGTGATGGTTTCGCCGGCATATTCATCCGCGGACTGGCCGGTGCAGCCCCATAAGAGTACAGGGCACAACAGAGTACACAACAAAAGGACGGAAAGCTTCCGCATAAAAACACCCCCTCGAAAAAGTGATAAAAATTGTTATCTATATTGTACCATTGGACGAAAGCGGAGGCAATTGCGGAAACCGTCGATCCTTGAAATATGACTGGAAAAAGAAGGACAGATTATATATAATGATACCAGAGGAACGAAAGGAGAAGATTTCATGGAAATATTAAACATTGAACAGGAACTTAAGGAGAACTCCTATCCGGGCCGGGGGATTATATTGGGGAAAACCCCTGACGGAACAAAGGCAGTTGCTGCATATTTTATTATGGGAAGAAGCGAGAACAGCCGGAACCGTATCTTCGTAGAAGATGGGGAAGGGATCCGCACTCAGGCATTTGATCCTTCCAAGCTGGTGGACCCAAGTCTGATCATCTATGCTCCGGTACGGGTGCTGGGCAATAAGACGATCGTGACCAACGGCGATCAGACAGACACCATCTATGAAGGAATGGACAAGCAGCTTACATTTGAACAGTCCCTGCGCTCAAGAGAGTTTGAGCCGGACGGACCGAACTATACGCCAAGAATCTCCGGTATCATGCATATCGAAAATGGGAAATACAACTATGCCATGTCTATCTTAAAGAGCAGCGACGGCTCTCCGGAAAGCTGTCATCGCTATACCTTTGCTTATGAAAATCCAAAGGCGGGAGAGGGACATTTTATCCACACCTATCAGTGTGACGGCAATCCGCTGCCAAGCTTTGAGGGTGAGCCAAAAAGGATCCAGATTCCGGACGATATGGAAGCTTTTACCACCCTTTTATGGAACAGCTTAAATGAAGACAACAAGGTATCTTTGTTCGTGCGCTACATTGATATTCAGACAGGAACGTATGAGACGAAGATCGTAAACAAAAACCAATAATCCGGAAGGGAGAAGAGAAGATGAAAGAACTAGAATTAAAATATGGATGTAACCCGAATCAGAAGCCGTCCAGGATCTATATGGCAGACGGAAGCGAACTGCCGATCCAGGTACTGAACGGACGGCCGGGATACATTAATTTCCTGGATGCCTTCAATGGCTGGCAGCTGGTCAGCGAGCTGAAGAAAGCCACCGGACTTCCGGCGGCTACATCCTTCAAGCATGTATCTCCGGCAGGTGCTGCGGTAGGGCTTCCGCTTTCCGAGACGCTGGCGAAAATCTACTGGGTAGACGACCTTGGGGAGCTTTCCCCGCTGGCCTGCGCCTATGCAAGAGCCAGAGGAGCAGACCGGATGTCTTCCTTTGGAGACTTTATTTCTCTGTCCGACGTCTGTGATGTGGATACGGCAAGGCTTATTAAACGCGAGGTGTCCGACGGTGTGATTGCTCCTGGATATGAGCCGGAGGCGCTGGAAATCCTGAAGCAGAAGAAAAAAGGAAATTATAACGTGATACAGATCGATCCTGCCTATGAGCCGGCAAAGCTGGAGCACAAGGATGTGTTTGGCATTACCTTTGAACAGGGAAGAAATGAGCTGAAGATCGACGATGAATTCCTCTCCAATATCGTGACAGAGAATAAAGAACTGACCGAGCAGGCAAAAATCGATCTGGCAATTTCCATGATCACCCTGAAATATACCCAGTCCAATTCCGTGTGCTTTGTAAAAGACGGACAGGCAATCGGTATCGGAGCCGGACAGCAGTCCAGGATCCACTGTACCAGACTTGCAGGAAGCAAGGCGGACAACTGGTGGCTGCGCCAGTCTCCGCAGGTCATGAACCTTCCGTTCGTGGATTCGATCCGCCGTGCGGACCGGGACAATGCTATTGATCTTTATATCGGCGAGGATTACATGGATGTGCTCGCGGACGATGCATGGCCGAATATTTTCAAAGAAAAGCCGGAGGTATTTACCCGGGAGCAGAAGAGAGAATGGCTTGATAAGCTGACAGATGTTGCGCTTGGCTCGGATGCTTTCTTCCCATTTGGGGATAATATTGACAGAGCCAAGAGAAGCGGCGTGAAATATATCGCACAGCCGGGCGGCTCTGTGAGAGACGATCATGTGATCGACACATGCAATAAATATGGAATGGTGATGGCATTTACAGGTATCCGTCTGTTCCATCATTAAACAATCACAGAGGAGTGATCATTTGAAATCATATGATGTGATCATCGTAGGCGCAGGCCCGTCAGGGATTTTCTGCGCCTACGAGCTGATTAGGAAACAACCAGATTTAAAGGTGCTGATGATCGAGAAGGGGCGTTCCATTGAGAAGCGGCAGTGCCCGAAACGGAAGACCAAGGTCTGCGTGGGCTGTAAGCCCTGCTCCATCACCACCGGATTTGCAGGGGCAGGTGCCTTTTCCGACGGCAAACTGTCCCTTTCGCCGGATGTGGGCGGCACATTGCCTGAGATCTTAGGCTATGACCGGGCAGAGAAGCTGATCCACGAAGCTGATGAGATTTATCTGAAATTCGGCGCAGACAAGAAGGTTTACGGAATCGATGACTATCAGGCTATCGAGCAGATCCGCACCAAGGCCATCCAGGCGAATTTAAAACTGATTGAATGTCCCATCCGCCATCTGGGAACGGAAGAGGGCTATAAGATTTATACCCGTCTCCAGGAGCATTTGCTGGAGCAGGGCGTAGAGATCCGCTTTATGACGATGGTTCAGGATCTGATCGTAGAGGATGGAAGAGCAAAAGGCGTGGTGACAGAAGACGGTGAAAGCTTTTACGCTCCGGAGATCGTGGTGGGCGTAGGCAGGGAAGGATCCGGCTGGTTTGCCGGCATCTGCAAGAAACACGGCATCGAGACCAGAAACGGCACCGTGGATGTAGGCGTCCGTGTAGAGGTCCGGGATGAGATCATGAAGGAGCTGAACGAAAAGCTGTATGAGGCAAAGCTGGTGTACTACACGCCTACTTTCGACGACAAGGTCCGGGTGTTCTGCACAAATCCTTCCGGAGAGGTGGCGACAGAGTATTATGATGACGGACTGGCGGTAGTCAATGGACATGCCTACAAGTCTCGGGATATGAAGACCAATAATACCAATTTTGCTCTGCTGGTATCCAAGAATTTTACCGAACCCTTCCGTTCGCCTATTGAATATGGAAAGCATATCGCTCGGCTTGGAAATATGTTAAGCGGCGGAAAGATCCTGCTCCAGAGATACGGGGACTTCCGCAGAGGCAGACGGACTACGGATGAGCGTCTGGTGAGAAATAATATTGTGCCGACCCTGAAGGATGCGGTGCCGGGAGATCTGTCCTTAGTCTTCCCCCACCGGATCATGGTAGCCATCGATGAGATGATCCAGGCGCTCGATAAAGTGACGCCCGGGATTGCGTCAGACGAGACATTGCTCTACGGTGTGGAGGTAAAATTTTATTCAAATAAAGTGGTAGTAAATCAGGAGTTTGAAACGAACCTGCCCGGCCTTCGGACCATGGGAGACGGAGCGTCTATTACCAGAGGACTTCAGCAGGCTTCGGCCAATGGCTTGTGGGTGGCAAGATGTATCCTGGAAAAATAAACAGGAGGCTGCCAGAGAAAGAAACGGTTGTATATTCGAAAGAAATCGAATATAATAGAAGAGTCGGGTGCAGATTGTGCAAAAAAACCGGCGAATAAGTCAAAACTATGGAGGAATCGGTAAGTTATGGCAAAATATTTTGGAACAGACGGATTCCGCGGAGAGGCTAATGAAGTACTGACCGTGGAACATGCATTTAAAGTAGGAAGATATCTGGGCTGGTATTACGGACAGGAGCATAAGGCAAGGGTCGTGATCGGAAAGGACACCAGGAGAAGCAGCTATATGTTTGAGTATGCACTGGCAGCAGGACTGACCGCGTCAGGAGCAGATGCATATCTTCTCCACGTGACCACCACACCCAGCGTGTCTTATGTGACGAGGACAGAGGATTTTGACTGTGGCATCATGATCTCTGCAAGCCACAATCCTTTCTATGATAATGGAATAAAGATCATCAACGGCAAGGGCCATAAGATGGAGGCAGAGGTAGAAGAAAAGATTGAAGCGTATATTGACGGCGAGACAGGAGAGCTGCCGCTGGCAAAGAAGGAAGCCATCGGCCGGACGATCGACTATGCGGCCGGACGCAACCGCTACATCGGGCATCTGATCTCCCTGGCTACCAGATCCTTTAAAGATATGCGGATCGGGCTGGACTGTGCAAATGGAAGTGCATTTGCCATTGCAAAGAGCGTATATGATGCCTTAGGAGCCAAGACCTATGTGATCAATAATGAACCGGACGGCACCAATATCAATACCAACTGTGGCTCCACCCATATCGAAGTACTGCAGGAATATGTCAAGGAGAAACAGCTTGATATTGCGTTCGCCTTTGACGGAGACGCGGATCGCTGCATCGCCGTGGATGAAAACGGCAAAGTGGTGGACGGGGATCTGATCCTCTATGTCTGCGGAAAATACTTAAAGGAACAGGGAAGACTGGAGGGCGACACCATCGTCACCACCATCATGTCCAATCTGGGACTTTACAAGGCCTGTGATAAAGTTGGAATCAAATACGAGAAGACGGCAGTAGGCGACAAATATGTATATGAAAATATGATGAAGAACAATTTCTGCCTGGGCGGAGAACAGTCCGGACACATTATTTTCAGCAAGCATGCTACTACAGGAGACGGTATCCTGACCTCCCTGATGGTGATGGAAGTGGTTATGGAGAAGAAACAGTCTCTTGCAAAACTGACCGAAGAGGTGAAGATTTATCCGCAGCTTCTGAAGAACGTACGGGTGGCAGACAAGAAGACAGCACGGGAAAATCCAAAGGTTGTGCAGGCAGTAGACGCGGTGACAGAGGCACTGGGAGACGATGGACGGATCCTGGTAAGAGAAAGTGGCACTGAGCCTGTGATTCGTGTCATGGTGGAAGCAGCTACCGATGAACTGTGTGAAAAATATGTAGACCAGGTCATTGACGTAATGAAGTCAGAAGGGCTGGTCACAGCATAGACAGAAGAAACAAAAAAGAAAAGTAATAAAAAAGGGTTCTCTCCTAGATGGAGTGGAACCCTTTTCCTATGATCTCACTGGTGTTGGAGATAAGTAAAAATGCATCCGGCGCCTCTGCCTTGATATAATTTCGAAGCCGCACAGACTGGAAACGGTTCAGGACGGTGAGGACCAGGTATTTCTGTTCCCCGGAAAAGGCGCCCTTGGCGTCTACTATAGTGGCGCTCCTGTGAAGGTCGTCCTTGATAAAGCGGCAGATCGGTTCCGGATTACTGCAGACTACATTGAAATATTTGGACAGGTTCAGACTCTCGATAAATCCGTCTACCATGGAAGAGCGGACGGCAAGTCCCAGGAAGGAGTAGAGTCCGGTCTCGATACCGAAGACGAAACAACCTGCCAGGGCGATGAGGAAATCGGTGATAAGAAGTGCTTTCCCGATGTCAACGCTGGTATATTTCTTCAGGATCATGGCGATGATGTCTGTACCGCCGCTGGAAGAGCCGATATTGAAAAGAACTGCGGATCCCAGAGCCGGAAGGGCGATGGCGAAGGCCAGCTCCAGCATAGGCTGGTCCGTGAGAGGGCCGTTCATGGGGCAGATCCGTTCCAGAAGCGACAGGGCTACGGAGAGCAGGATGCTGCAGTATGCAGTCTTTGCAGCAAAATTTTTCCCCAGGATGAGAAAGCCCACAAGTAAAAGGAGCATATTGACGATAAAGTTGAAATCACCGGCGGAAATAAGTCCGCTTTTGGCCACGAGGACAGCCAGACCTGTGATCCCGCCAAAGGTGAAGTTATTGGTGAACTTAAAGAAGTAGGTTCCGACAGCGATCAGAAGGGTGCTGCCGGTCAGCAGCGCGAAATTTTTTGACTGTGACATCATAAGAATTCCTCCTTACGGAATATCTGTTGTGTAATCGTGACCATTGTATCCCCACGGCAGGGAAAAGTCAACGAGATCCTGAGGCCGGGAATCAGAAATCCGGAATCGGTATATAATATCTGTCATGAAGGAGGAAAGGACATGTATAGATATTTACCGATCACGGACATATACGCAAGAGAAATCCTGGATTCCCGGGGGAATCCTACCATAGAAGTAGAAGTACTGGCAGGGGATGAGTTCTGCGGCAGAGCCGGGGTCCCCTCCGGCGCCTCCACCGGACGGTTTGAGGCGGTGGAGCTGCGGGACAAAGAGAAACGGTACCGGGGAATGGGAGTCCGTCTTGCGGCAGAGCATGTAAATGCCAGGATCGCGCCGGAGATCATCGGTATGAATGTGTTTGACCAGGCGGCTCTGGATGGAGTTCTGCTGCGCCTGGACGGGACCCCGGACAAATCCAATCTGGGGGCCAACGCCATGCTGGGGGTTTCCATGGCGGCTGCCCGGTCTGCAGCGGCCGCCCTTGCCATGCCCCTTTATTCTTATCTTGGGGGAACCAACGCCAAAAGGCTTCCGGTGCCCATGATGAACGTGATCAATGGGGGGAGACATGCAGACAACACCATTGATATCCAGGAATTTATGATCCTCCCCGTGGGAGCCGATTGTTTCCGGGAGGGGCTACGGATGTGCGCGGAAGTCTATCACGAATTGAAAGAACTTTTGAAAGAGAGAGGACACGCCACTTCCGTGGGGGATGAAGGAGGCTTTGCGCCGGACCTTGGAGATGCCAAAGAAGTGCTGGCCGCCCTGACAGAAGCGATACAAAGAGCAGGTCTGCAGCCTGGGAAGGACATGGCGCTGGCGCTGGACGCGGCAGCATCTGAGCTTTATGATCCGGATTTTAAGAAATATGTATTCCAGGGGGAGAGTAAAAAAACCGGGAAGAAAGTGATCCGGTCGGCGGAAGAGATGATCGATTATTATGAGGAACTGACAGAAGCGTTTCCCATCTTATCCATAGAAGACCCCCTGGATGAAGAAGACTGGGAAGGGTGGGAACTTATCACTACCCGAATGGGCCAGAACGTCCAGCTGGTGGGGGACGATCTGTTTGTGACCAACCGGAAAAGACTGGAGCAGGGAATCCAAAAAGGGGTGGGGAACGCGATCCTCATCAAGGTGAACCAGATCGGAACCCTTACAGAGGCCTTTGATGCCATTGAACTGGCGAAAAACGCAGGATACCGTGTTATAGTCTCTCATCGCTCCGGAGAGACGGCGGATGGGATCATCGCGGACATCGCGGTGGGATTTAATGCCGGACAGATCAAGGCCGGGGCGCCCTGCCGCTGTGAGCGGGTGGAGAAATATAATCAGCTTTTGCGGATCGAGGAGAGACTGGGGGAGATCGGAGAGTACAAAAGTCCGTTTTAGTAAAATCCGGAGGTTTTCCGGACTCTTTCCTTGTCAATCGCCGGATAGAGGGCGTATAATAGGGGACAGAGAGGGAAGGCAGGGTGAAGCTGCTGGGTGCAGGGGAGACTGAGGAAGGCTGAGGACGGGAGAGACACCGAAGAGTTTTTAAGAGATCTTCTGGGATATCCCCAGAATTACAAGCTGGAAGCCACTCTGGTCCTGGGGATGCCGGCAGAACACGGACCGGCCTATGAACTGGAGAATCTTCCCGTGGAGAAGGTCCATGAAGGAGCCTTTGGCAGGGCAATGGAGTGGAAATAGGTTCCGAATGCACAGATGGTGGATAACGGAAGTTATCCACCATCTTTCGTAATCTCATTTCATGCAGTGCTTTTAAATATCTAAATCATAATCTGTTTTATATATTATAAAAGGTACATCCATTTTGATTAGTGTGAGGGATTAAAGTTTTGTTACGTTGACTGCCTGGGGTCCCTTAGCTCCTTCAGTTACGTCATACTCTACTTCCTGGCCTTCTTCCAGAGACTTGAAGCCTTCCATGTTCAACCCTGTGTAGTGTACGAATACGTCGTTGCCGGCCTCGTCAGAGATAAAGCCGTAGCCTTTTTGGTTGTTGAACCATTTTACTGTACCCTTCATCGTGATACCTCCATAAAAATAAAATGTAAAAAAATTAAGAAGCTGTACTATCTGCCTGAATATTGGTAGATAACACGCTGTCACCTTAGCATATATTTATAAAAAAGTCAATGGATTCGACAATTGTTTTTAATATTCTCTACAATTGTAGGAATAAGGATTTTAGGGTAAAATATGTATCAGAAAAGAAACTGCGATGACGGAAAACAAGGAGGATGACTATGAGACAGATCGCTGAGAAAATAGAAGAACTTGTAGGGCGCACGCCGCTTCTGGAAGTGAAACGGATCGAGGAGGCAGAAGGCCTTAAGGCAAGGCTTCTGGTGAAGCTGGAACTGTTCAATCCGGCGGGAAGCGTGAAAGACCGGACCGCGCTTTTCATGATCCGGGACGGGGAGGAGAAAGGACTCCTTAAGCCGGGATCGGTGATCATCGAGCCCACCAGCGGCAATACCGGGATCGGACTTGCGGCCATCGGCGGAGCCAGAGGATACCGGGTGATCTTCACTATGCCGGAGACTATGAGCGTGGAGCGTCAGAAGCTGTTGAAGGGATATGGGGCTGAGATCGTTCTGACGCCGGGAGCCAGAGGAATGGCAGGGGCGATTGAAGAGGCGGACCGCCTGGCCCGGGAGATCGACGGCGGGGTCGTGCTGGGGCAGTTTGACAACCCGGCCAATCCCATGGCTCATTACCAGACTACCGGCCCGGAGATCTGGGAAGATACAGAGGGCGAAGTGGACATCTTCGTGGCGGGAGCCGGAACCGGCGGAACCATCACCGGAACCGGGAAGTTCCTGCGGGAGAAAAAGCCCGGGATCCAGATCGTGGCAGTAGAACCCAAGGGCTCCTGCATATTGTCGGGAGGAGAGCCCGGACCTCACGGCCTGCAGGGCATCGGAGCCGGATTTGTTCCCAGTATCCTGGATACAGGGATCTATAATCAGGTAATCCCGGTAAAAGAAGAAGAAGCTTACGAGGCGGCCAGGCTGCTGGCAAGGCGGGAAGGGATCCTGACGGGTATCAGTTCCGGAGCGGCATTGTCTGTGGGGCTTAGGATGGCCAGAGAAGAAGAGAATGCAGGGAAGACTATTGTGGTACTGCTTCCTGACACCGGGGAACGGTACTTGTCTACACCGTTGTTCCAAGAGGGATAAACGAAAGAGAGGAAAAATTTATGATTACACTGACGGGGAAAAAGGTTTCAGAAGGGATCGTGATCGGAAAGCTTGTATTCTATAAGCGGGATGAGAGGGAGAACCGGCGGATCTATGTAAAGGACGTGGAGAAAGAGGTGCAGCGGTTCCAGAAAGCCAGACAGAAAGCAATGGCGGAGTTAAAGGAACTGTATGTGACTTCCATCCGGGAAGTGGGAGAAGCCAACGCAGCCATCTTTGAGATGCAGCAGAAGATCCTGGAGGAAGAGGAGTTCGTGGACCGGGTGGTCAACATTGTGGTAGAAGAGAAGCTGAACGCGGAGTATGCGGTGCAGACCACGGCGGAAGAGATCCTCAAAGGCGTAGAAGGAGAAGGAAAAGAATATCTCCAGGGACACGGCGCGGATGTGAAGGATGTGGCGCTGCGGCTTCTGCAGATCTTATCCAGGAACTGGAAGGACCGTCTTTTGACCGATGAGCCCTTTGTTCTGGCGACTTCTGAACTGTATCCCAGTGAGGCGGTGCAGCTGGATAAATCAAAAGTACTGGGTTTTGTCACCCGTTACGGGACCATCAACTCCCATACGGCGGTGATCGCCCGGACCAAGAATATCCCTTCTGTGATCGGTCTTGGAGAGGCGCTGAAGAATGACTACGACGGGAAGACTATCATCATCGACGGATTTGAGGGAAAGATCTACATTGAGCCGGATCAGACGACCCTTGCGAAGATGAAACAGCGCAAAAGTGAGAACCGGACGCAGATCCAGAACCTGGAGCGTCTGAAAGGAAAAGAGAATATTACTCAGAGCGGTCAGAAGATCGACATCTGCGCCAATATCGGAAGCCGGGAAGACATTGAGAGCGTACTGCGAAGCGACGCGGGGGGCGTAGGGCTGTTCCGCAGCGAGTTCCTGTATATGGAAAACGGCGGGAAGCTGCCTACAGAGGAGCAGCAGTTCCAGGCGTACAAGCTGGCGGCGGAATCTATGGGGCGCAAGAAAGTGGTGATCCGGACGGCGGACCTGGGCGGCGAGAAGATCGCAGACTGCCTGGACCTGGGCGGCGAGAAAAATCCTGCCATGGGAGTCCGGGGGATCCGGGTCTCCCTGGATAAGGAAGAGATCTTTATGACTCAGCTGCGGGCCATCTTACGGGCGAGCCTCTATGGAAACCTGTCGGTGATGTTCCCTATGATCTCCTCTGTGGCGGAAGTGCAGCGGGCAAAGCTGCTCCTTGGAAGAGCGGGCAAAGAACTGAAGGCAGAGAAGATCCCCTATAATGAGAAGATTGAGGTGGGCGTGATGATCGAGACGCCGGCGGCAGTGATGATCAGCGGAGAGCTGACAAGAGAAGTGGATTTTGTCAGCATAGGGACCAATGACCTCACTCAGTTTACCCTTGGCATGGACCGGGGAAACGAGCGCCTGGAACCTTACTACAACCCCCATCATCCGGCGCTTCTTAAGATGATCCGGATCGTGGCCAACAACGTTCATCTGGAGAATAAGAGGATCAGTATCTGCGGCGACCTGGCTGCAGATCCGGAGATGACGGAATTCTTCCTTCAGATCGGCATTGATGAGCTTTCCGTGGCTCCGGGAGAAGTACTTAGCTTACGTAAGCGGATCCGGGAGATCCAGTAACAGCAAAACAACGCATTTACATTGCGGGCGTGTTTTGTTAAAATAAATTTGTTGTCTGTTAAAAGAATGAGAGTTACGAAGGAGGAAAACATGCTGGAAAAACTTTTTAAACTGAAAGAAAACGGCACAGATGCCAGGACAGAGATCCTGGCCGGAGTCACCACATTTATGACCATGGCTTACATCCTGGCAGTCAATCCCAGTATCTTAAGCGAGACGGGAATGGACCAGGGAGCGGTATTTACCGCTACCGCAGTGGCTTCTCTTCTGGGTACGCTGTTCATGTCTCTTTTTGCCAATTATCCTTTTGCTCTGGCTCCGGGCATGGGCCTGAACGCCTATTTTGCCTACACGGTAGTGCTGGGAATGGGATACAGCTGGGAGACGGCTCTGACAGCCGTATTTATTGAAGGTCTGATCTTTATCGTATTGTCCCTGACCAATGTGCGGGAGGCCATCTTCAACGCCATCCCCATGAACCTGAAGGCGGCGGTGAGCGTGGGTATCGGTCTTTTCATCGCGTTTATCGGACTGCAGAACGCCAAGATCGTGATCGGAGGCTCCACCCTGCTGCAGCTCTTCTCTGTAGAAGATTACAACACCCTTAATGGTGTGGAGGCCAGCTTTAACGATGTAGGGATCACAGTGCTTCTGGCAGTGATCGGCATCCTGATCACCGGGATCCTGGTGATCAAGAATATTAAGGGAAATATCCTGTGGGGGATCCTGATCACCTGGCTTCTTGGGATCATCTGCCAGCTGGCAGGACTCTATGTGCCCAACGGGGAGCTTGGTTTTTATAGCCTGCTTCCGGATTTCAGCAATGGACTGGCTATCCCAAGCCTGTCCCCGATCTTCGGAAAACTGCAGTTTGACGGGATCTTCTCTCTGGAATTCCTGGTAGTGATCTTCGCATTCCTGTTTGTAGATATTTTTGATACCCTTGGAACCCTGATCGGCGTGTCTACCAAGGCAAATATGCTGGATGAGAACGGGAAGCTGCCCCGGATCAAGGGAGCGCTCCTGGCGGACGCGGTAGCCACCACTGCAGGCGCGGTTCTGGGTACTTCCACTGTTACTACATTCGTGGAGAGTGCTTCCGGTGTCACCGAAGGAGGAAGAACAGGTCTTACATCCATCACCACAGCCATCCTGTTTGGCGTGGCGCTCCTGTTCTCACCCATCTTCCTGGCGATCCCGTCCTTTGCCACAGCTCCGGCTCTGGTAGTGGTTGGATTCTATATGCTGACCAACGTGGTGAATATTGATTTCAATGATCTGGCGGAGGCGATCCCCTGCTATATCTGTATCATCGCCATGCCGTTCTTCTACAGCATTTCCGAAGGAATCGCCATGGGCGTGATCTCCTACGTGGTGCTGAACCTGGTAACAGGTAAGGCAAAAGGACGGATCAGCGTGCTGATGTATGTGCTGGCAGTGCTGTTCGTACTGAAGTACCTGTTCCTGTAGAATAATTCAGAACAAAAAAATCCCTGTCTCCGCAGGATCCTGCGGGACAGGGATTTTTTTTATGCAGTTGCGAGCTGGAAGATTTCCTGAGCCAGCGCGAGAAACCGTTTCATCACCGGGTGATCGTTGTCATACCGGTAATAGATCCCAAAGGCAATCTCCGGGAGATCCCGGACAGGGATATAGCGAAGCCCGGGATTCCGGACCTGAGGCACGTCCGGATACAGGGTGTAGCCTAAATGAGCCTTTACAAGGACGAAGGCAGTGTCGATGTTGTCCGTGAAGTACCGCTGCTCTGGAGAAAGGGCAGGGATGAGACGGCTCTGGATGGAGAAAAGATGTCCGGGAACCTGCCGGGAGGAACACACCACCAGGTTTCCCTGGAGCATATCTTTGGTGAGAACTTCATATTGGGCCAGTGGATGGTCGGGAGTACAG
>OLQU01001351.1_pt1 | contig 16966 bp, 9 predicted proteins | sample 1672271 | NCBI WGS metagenome assembly OLQU01 (sample SAMEA3136666, study PRJEB25190) | human gut metagenome | biome: human gut; feature: human-associated habitat; material: faeces | place: Austria | collected 2013 | reverse complement strand
GAAAGGGTCAAGGGAGGAACTCCCTTGCAGGGTGCAGGGGCAGCGCCCCTGCTGGAGTCCAGAGGCAAAGCCTCTGGTTACTGCCCCTCTTCCGTCCGCTCCACCGTGCCGACGTAGATGATTTCGCTCTTTGCCTTGTAGGTGTCGGTGTACATCAGCTTGCGCTCGGTTTCCGCGCCGCCCACATACTTCACCAGGTAGCTTTCCACCACACAGCCGTCGGTTGCCTTGCGGTAGGTGTACTCTTGGTCAACATAGGTGGCGTAGGTGTGGTTCGTGTCCTTGCGGTATTCCGGCTCGGTCGGGGCGGGCAGGGTCTGCACCGTCACCGTTTCCAGCTCGTACTTCACGCCCTTGCCGAGGCTCTCGCCGTAAATCGACACCACGCACACCTTGTGCGACTTGTCGTAGCGGCTGTCCTTCATCACCGTCGCAACGATGAAAATCGTGCTGTTCGTGTCGTTGCGGAACTTGAAGTCAATGCGGTTGTCGGATACCGTCGCGTCCTTGCCGTAGTCGGTGTAGCCCACCGCGTCGGAGTGCGGCTCGCGCTTGAGAATCGTCATGTTCGCCTTCGCCGCCGCGAGGTACATCGTCGTGCTTGCCTGACACACGCCGCCGCCGTAGCCCATGCGCTGATCGCCATACGCGTACTCAATCGCCTGATAGAAGCCGTTTGCCTTCGTGCGCTTGCCCACAACCGTATTGAAGGAGAATGTTTCACCCGCTGCAAGCATCTTGCCGTTGATGCGCTCGAACGCCACCTGAATGTTCAGGTTGCGCTCTTCCGTGCTGGTGGTCGAAATCGGGGTGTACGCCGTCGCGCGCAGCTGAATCTGCGGCTCCAGCATGGCTTTGGTCGTGGTCGGCTGAAGCTCGCGCGTCGTCAGCTCCACCTCGCCGCTGACCAGGGACGACATCATCTGGTACACCTGATTTTTCGCCTCGGTCGTGTCCATATAGCGCCCGACAGTCTCCGGCTGAATCGTCAGCGGATTGTTGAAATTGTTGGAATCGAAGATAATATGCGCATCCACCGGCTGGATGTACGCCTGCTGCGCGATGCTGAGCAGGATGTTGTCAATCACCACATTGTCGCCGCTGGGCGTGGCGGAATAGCCCTCGTAGGGATTTTCCTCCAGCGCGTCCATCGTGGCTTTTCGCGCGTCAATGCCGCCTTCCGTGTGCCCCGGCTGCCACGCCGCGTCGAGGGCTTCCTGCACATCGACGGTCATGTTCAGGTCGGCGCTCGTGATTTCCCTCACCAGCTGACCGGCGTACATCAGGCGCACCTTCCACGCGTCGCGCTGCTGATTCGCGTGCGCCGTGACCGCCTCTTCCGCCTCCGCACGGGTCATGCCGCCGAGGTGGATGCCGTCCACATACACGTTCGGGACGTACTTGTCGTCATACGCCGTCACCGACGCGACCAGTGCTTCCCGCTCGTTCTGCTCCTGGATGGCATTGCTGATGGCGCCGCCCGCCGCGACCAGTCCGCAAATTACCGCCACCGCGCACGCGCAGAACAGGATGCGCTTGAGCAGCTTTTGCCCCGACGGCTTGCGGCGGATAGGCTCGTTCTTCGGCTCGCGATGCTCCGGGTTGAAGCCCCCCAGCCCCGTCGGTGGATGATTGCCGCCGCCATTGCCGCCGTTTCCGCCATTGCCGTTCGCCGGATACTGCGGAAAATTCGCCGGATACATCGGCTGCTGCCATCCGCCATAATTCTGCTGCGGATACGGCGGATTCTGCGGGCGCTGCGGATTCATCGGCTGATTCGGCATCATCTGCCCGCCGCGAATCGGCTGATTGCGCCCGGTGTTCATGCTTTGCTGATGCTGCCCCCACGAGAACTGCTCCAATTGGTGCGCCGCATCGAGCGGCTGCACGCCGTTGTTCCAGCCCTGCTGCGGCTGCATGGGCGTCCCCTGTACGCCGCGGAAGCCGCGCATTTGCCCGCTTTGCGCATATTGGCTCCCCTGCCCCGGCTGATTCATCCCCTGCGGGCGCATCGGCTGGGCCGCACCCATCGGCTGAGCCGCACTCATCGGCTGAGGCGCACCCATCGGCTGAGCCGTACTCATCGGCTGCATGGGCGGATTGGCGCTCTGCTGCGCCGGGGGCGGCTGCGGATTCCGGCGCGGCGGATTTATCGGCTGCATGGGCGCGTCTTCCGTGCGGATAAGGGGGATGCTGTTGTCCAGCGTCTGCTGCCCGGCATACTGCGCCGCGTTCAGCTGCGTGCGGCGGCGGCGCGGCTGCTTGTTGTCGTTGAATTCGGACATGGTTTCAGCACCCCTTTCTGATGGCAATTCGGTATTTCTTCATCTTATATCACATGATTTCAGCAGCTTCCACTGCTTGCAGCAATTTCTCCACATCATCTGCCGCCCTCGCCCACATCGGCGCGGTGCAGCCGACCATGCCGTGGCGGTCGCCATCGCCATGGAAGTCACTGCCGCCGGTGACCAGAAAGCCCATGCGCCGCGCGGTCAAATCCAGCAGGGGCGTGGCGCGTCCGGCGGACGGGTGGTAAACCTCAACGCCCCGCAAGCCCTGCTCCTGCCAAGCGCCGAGCAGATGGCGCAGCAGCGCGCCGGTCTTCTCCAGCTCCATCGGGTGCGCCAGAACAGGCACGAAGCCGCTTTCCTGCATCAGCGGCAGCGCCTCCGCCATGCTCAAGCGCTCCCCCGCCACATACGCCGGTGCGCCATCCGCCAGAAAGCGGTCAAACGCCTCGCGCGTGTCGGCGACATAGCCGCAGCTGACCATCGCGCGGGCGATATGCGGCCGACCGACGCTGCCCTTGGCTTCGCAGGCGATTTCGTCGTAATCCAGCGGATAGCCCAGCGCGTTCAGCTTCTCCACCATCTGCCGCGCGCGTCCGAGCCGCATTTGGGACAGTGCCCGAACCTTGCGGTGCAGGGGCGTATCCATCCCGCGCCCGTAGCCGAGCAGGTGCAGGCCGGGCATATCGCGCAGGGACAATTCGACACCTTGCAGAATCGGCATCGGCGTGGGCTTCCCCAGCAGCTGCGCCGCGCCGTCAAACGTGTCATGGTCGGTCACGGCAAGGAGCGTCACGCGGTGCTTGTCCGCCAGCGCCACCAGCTCCGCGGGCGTAAGCAGCCCGTCGGAGGCAGTGGTGTGGGTGTGCAAATCAGGCTTCATGGGGGGCAGTCGGGTGATTTTCGGGCGCATCCGACGTCTTTTCGGGGGCTTCCGCGCTCTTTTCAGGCGTTTCGGCGGACTTTTCGGAACTTTCTTCCTTCTTTTCGTCCGCCATATCCTGCATCATCACATCGCCCGTGGTGCGGGTGTCGGCATCCTGAATATCCGGCAGCGCGCCCGTTTCCATCAGGGTGACGAACTCGCGGCGGCTGATGGTGTCGTACTTGAGCAGCGCGTCCACCAGCTTCTCCATGCGGTCGCGGTTGGCGCTCAGGGCGTCCACCGCCTTCTGGTAGCATTCCTCCAGCAGGCGCTTGACTTCCGCGTCGATGCGCGCCGCCATTTCTTCGCTGTACCCGCGGCTCTGCCCGAACTCCATGCCGACGAACACTTCCTGATCGCCGTCAAGATAGACCGGCCCCAGCTTTTCGCTCATGCCGAACTGCGTCACCATGCGGCGGCAGACCTCCGTCGCCTTCTTCAGGTCGCTCGTTGCGCCGGTGGTGAACTCGCCCAGATAAAGCTGCTCCGCGGCATGGCCGCCCAGCCCCATCGCCACGAAGTCCATCAGCTGGCTGTAAGTCTGCAAATCGTCCTCTTCCGTCGGCAGGGACAGCGTGTAGCCGCCCGCCTGCCCGCGCGGGACGATGGTAATCAGGTGCACCTCGTCGCAGTTGGGCAGGACGTGCCCGACGATGGCGTGACCCGCCTCGTGGATGGCGACCATGCGCTTGTCGCGCTGCGTCACCTTGTGGCTGCGCTTCTCCGGGCCCATCTGCACGCGGGAGATTGCCTCCACCAGCGTCTGCTGATTGATGGCCTTCAAGCGCCCGCGCGCCGCCAGAATCGCGGCTTCGTTCATGATGTTTTCCAGCTCCGCGCCGGTGGAGAAGGGCACGCGCTTGGCGATATTCTCCAAATCCACATCATCCGCAAGGGGCTTGCCCTTGGCGTGCACCTTCAGGATGGCAACACGCCCCGCCATATCGGGGTAATTGACGAGAATCGTGCGGTCAAAGCGGCCGGGACGCAGCAGCGCGGGGTCAAGAATATCGCGGCGGTTCGTCGCCGCCATGACAATAACGCCCTCGTTGATTGCGAAGCCGTCCATCTCGACCAGCAGCTGGTTCAGCGTCTGCTCGCGTTCGTCGTGTCCGCCGCCCAGCCCCGCGCCGCGATGGCGACCCACCGCGTCAATCTCATCAATAAAGATGATGGAGGGGGCAGCGCGCTTGGCTTGGTCGAACAGGTCACGGACGCGGCTCGCGCCCACGCCCACGAACATCTCCACAAAGTCAGAGCCGGAAATGGAGAAGAACGGCACGCCCGCCTCGCCCGCAACCGCCTTCGCCAGCAGGGTTTTGCCCGTGCCGGGCGGGCCGATGAGCAGCACGCCCTTGGGGATGCGTGCGCCCATGTCGATGTACGCCTTGGGGTTGCGCAGGAAGTCCACCATTTCCTTGAGTTCTTCCTTCTCTTCCTCCGCGCCCGCGACGTCGGCGAACGTCACCTTGTTCTTGTTCGGGTCATGGATGCGCGCCCGGCTTCTGCCGAAGTTCATCACCTTGCCGTTGCCGCCGGTCTGCGCGCGCATAATCAGCCAGAACATCACGCCGCAGAGCACCAGCGAAATTGCCAGCGGAATCAAATCATACCACCACGGGGTGGTCAGCGGCTGACGGTAGATGATGGTGAACGGCAAATCCTTGACGGACACCTCGTCCAGCGGCTTATTAAGCTTCGCCGCCTGCATTTGCCGCGCGGTGACGATGAAATCGGCGCCGATGGTGGTTTCAAAATCGTAGTTCTTGTCAGGGAAATCCGCGTCGGCGACCGTTGTTGTTGTCGTCACGCCCACCAGCGACGTGCCGCGGATGGCGACGGAGCGAACCTGCCCCTCCTCGATCATCGTCAGCAGCTGGGGATAGGTGATGCGGCGGTCACGGGTATTGCTGCCAAAGCCGTTGGTGAACAGCATCGAAATGGTGAGCACCATCAGCAGCAGAACCGCGACGTAGCCGAACATCCCGCGAGACTTCTTCAATGCGAGCATCCTCCTTCCGTTCCAGCGCCATCCGCCTGTTGCGGCGTATACCCATATAGACGAATGACGTGTGCGGAAAAATCCATCTTTACAAAAATTTTATCTTTATTGGGGGAAGAATCGGCTGATTTATTCGCGCGCCGCGCCGTACACGCGGCTGTCCAGCACGCCGATGTCCGGCAGATTGCGGTACTTCTCGGCGAAATCCAGCCCGTAGCCGACGACGAACTCATCCGGAATCTTGAAGCAGTGGTAATCCACCGTCAGGTTGTGTTCGGGATTGCGGCGGTCGGGCTTGTCCAGCAGCGTCGCAATGCGGATGGAGGACGCGCCGCGGCCCATCAAATACTTGCCGAGGTAGAACAGCGTGTTGCCGCTGTCCACAATGTCCTCCACAATCAGCACGTCGCGCCCCTTAATGGACACGGACAGGTCTTTCTCCAGATTGACCACGCCGGAGGACTTGGTGGAGTTGCGATAGCTCGAAAGCGCCATGAAATCCAGCGTCACGGGCAAATCGACTTCGCGGATGAGGTCGGAGAAGAAGACGCTTGCGCCCTTCAAAATGCAGACCATCACCAGATCGCGTCCCTGATAGTCGCGGGTGATTTCCCGTCCCAGCTGGGCAACGGCCTTCTGGATGTCCTCACGCTTGACGAGAATCTTCGTCATGTCTTGATACAGCTTGGCATTGGTGTCCATCGTGTTGTCCTCCTAATATTATATGTGAGTATCAGTTGCTCTTGTCTTCGCGCAGGGGTGCGCCGCACACCTTGCACTGCTCCAGGTTTTTGTACGGTTCGTCGTCAATCTGCGTCCACTTGAAGGATGCCGTCAGCGGGCGATACCGCTGATTGATGGACGCGCAGTTCGGGTCGATGTGGTAATACGTTCCGCCGTTTTGGTTGTAGTAGAGAATCAAGTCCGGATGGCTGGTGTTCAGCACGGGCTGGGTGGCAAGGGCGTTGGTCGGGGTGGCGGTGCTTTCCTGCTCGTTGCTTTGCAGCGTCGCGGGGTCAACGTACCACACGCCGTCCTCCTTGACCATGCGCACCTTCCACAGGTAGACGCTTTCGCCCAGGGTGTTGTTCTTGTTGATGACGGCGCGCACGGTGACCATGCGGGCGATGTCGTTCGATGTGCCCGTGATGGCCGTGAAATCCCAGCTGACGGGCGTGCGATTGGTCAGCACCTCGCCGAAGAGCTTCTGCGTCACCGCGTCCGTGCCGCCCTTGATGCTGCTGCGCCACGACGGGGCCGTCAGGTTGACCATTTGGCTGATGGCGTTGTTCTTCCACAGCGTGAAGAAGGAATGCAGCTGCGCGTAGCACTCCTCGGAGTCATCCACAGGCGTCGCGGTGGGCGTGGGCGCGGGATTGGGCGTGTCCGTCGCGGTCAGGTTGACATCGAGGTTATTGCCCGATGTACTCCCCTGCTGCATCTGGCCGGACTGATTCGGCTGCGCGGGGTTCTGATTGTCCGCCGCGTTCGTCGCCAGTGCGCTGACGAGGCAGACGACCGCCGCCGACGCCAGCAAAAGCGACAGCACCAGCCGCGCGTTGGGCGTAACCAGCTCGCGGAGCCACATCGCGGCGATGCTCGCCACCGCGCCGACGAGGACGACCCACTTCACCGCTGTCCACGCGAAGACCATGCTCAAGATGAAAAGAATCGGCAGCACGCCGAACATCAATACTTTTGCAATCGTATCCCACGGAATTTCCCTGTGCGCCGCCGGCTGCACCCGGAAGCCGCTGCGCCCCGACGTCGGGTACACGCGCTGACCGTCGGGGGTGTACTGCGCGTACTGCTGCTCCGGCGGCAAATCCGTTTCCTGCGGATTTTGCTGGCTGTACCCCTGCTGATTGTACGCCGGATTCGGCTGGCTGTACCCCTGCTGCTCGTAGGGCTGCTGATACCCGCCGGGCTGCACAAACCCCTGCTGGTCATACGGCTGCTGCTGATAAGGCTGCTGGGCGTATGGCTGCTGATAACCCTGCTGCTCATAGCCCTGCCCATACGGCTGCTGATAACCTTGCTGACCGTATGGTTGCTGATATCCCTGCTGACCGTATGGCTGCTGGTATCCCTGCTGACCGTAGGGCTGCTGATAATCCGCATACCCCTGCTGACCATAGGGCTGCTGCCCATAGCCGTTTTGCGGCGCGTAGCCCTGACCATAGGCATCATTGGGCGCGTAGCCGCCATTCGGGGCATAGCCCTGCGCCGGCGGATAATTGCCCTGCGAAAAACCGGGCTGCTGAGGATTCTGTCCGGCGTCCCCGGCGCCATCATAGGGTGGACGGCTGTTGCTCATCCGGCTTCCTTTCCTTTCTTCCGCGCGATTGTGCGCGAAGTTCCCTGCCGCGCCTGCGGACGGAGGAATTGCACCCTCCCGCGCGCGGACTTTCACGCAAGCGCCTGAATCGCGCTTTACATGATAACGCATCTTACAGTATAGCACAAAAAAATGGCTTGTAAATAATAAATCGGAAAAATTCACGGTTTGTTCGCCTGTAAGATGGAAAGATTTTTACTTCGGTGCGCGTTTCCGTCCTCCATTCCGCATTATTTTCGCTTTTCCGCTTGCAAAAGTCGTTCGGCTATGGTAAGATAGAGCGTGCCGACGAAAGTCAGCGAAATATTGGAAGCGATGACCGGGAAACAGTAGCGCGTGCAAGTCCCCTTCCTATTTCCAAATGAGAATGTGCCAAGATGCGAAGCGAATTTTTTCTGCTGGCTAACGGGAGTGAAACGCAGCGTAGCAGCGCTACGCTAAGTGGAACGAGCGGACGCCAGAAGGAAAAAGGCGCGAGCAGATGGCACAGGCGAATGCAGGAAATAGGATATCAGAGAGCCGCCGGGTGGTGCGAGGCGGCAGGGCGCACGGCGTGAACCTTCATCCCGTGAGTTTTTCGGCGTGGGCAGCCTTATCGCCTATCAAGCGGCGGCAGCGGGATTTTTTCCTTTGCCGCAAGACGAGTGGTACCGCGGATTCAGTCCGTCTCATCAAACGATGGGACGGGCTTTTTTCATCCAACTGTAAGGAGGAACATCCGGAATGAACGAGAAGATCGAAGCCCTGAAAAGCAGCTTTGATTCCGAGCTGAAGAAGATCGCCAACATGGTGGATCTGGAAGCCCTGCGCGTGAATTACCTCGGCCGCAAGGGCAAAGTGACCGACGCGCTCAAGGGCATGGGCAGCTTGACCGACGAGCAGAAAAAGACCGTCGGGCGCGAGACGAACGAGCTGAAGACCGCCATCACCGTCGCCTTGGCGGAAAAGCTGGAGGCGCTCAAGGCGCAGGAATTGCAGCGCGAAATCAACGCCCTGCCCGAATTTGACATCTCCATGCCGCCGGACATGACCCGCGGGTCGTATCACCCGATTACGCTGGTGCAGCGCCAGTGCGAGCAGGTGTTCAAGTCGATGGGCTTCACGGTGGAGGATTACGCCGAGGTCGTGACGGACTACGAGTGCTTCGAGAGCCTGAACATCCCGAAGTTCCACCCCGCGCGCGACATGCAGGACACCTACTATCTGGACAACGGGCAATTGCTCAAGACGCAGACCTCCGCCGCCCAGAACGCCATCTACCGCCGCTACCGCGACGCGCTGGTGAACGACGGCGTGCCGATTAAGGCGATTTTCCCCGGCCGCTGCTTCCGCAACGAGGCGACCGACGCCTGCCATGAGAACACGTTCTTCCAGATGGAAGGCATCATGGTGGACAAGGACATCTCCATCGCGAACCTGATTTACTTCATGAAAACGATGCTGAGCGAGGTGTTCCGCAAGGACATCAAAGTCCGCCTGCGTCCGGGCTTCTTCCCGTTCGTTGAGCCGGGCTTTGAGCTGGATATTTCCTGCCTCATCTGCGGCGGCACGGGCTGCCCGTCGTGCAAGCATTCCGGCTGGCTGGAGCTGTGCCCCTGCGGCATGATTCACCCCGAAGTATTGAAAGCCGGCGGCATCGACCCGGAGCAGTACACCGGCTTCGCGTTCGGCTTGGGCATGACGCGCCTTGCCATGATGAAGTACGGCGTGAAGGACATTCGCGACCTGAACAGCGGCAGCCTGACGCGCCTGGCGCAGTTCACGGACGACGAGTAATGCGGAGGAAAGACGAACATGCTGATCTCAATGAACTGGATTTCCGACTTCGTTGACCTGACGGGTCTTGACAAAATGGCGCTGATTCGCCAGTTCTCCCTGTCCACGGCGGAAGTTGAGAATGAAATTTTCCACAAGGGCGCGGATTTGTCCGGCGTTGTCGCCGCGCAGATCGTCAGCGTAGAGAATCACCCCGAATCCCACAAGCTGCACCTGCTGAAGGTGGACGCGGGCGACGGGCAGCTGACCGACGTGGTCTGCGGCGCGCCGAACGTGCAGCTGGGCATGAAAACCGCGTTCGCGAAGGTGGGCGCACAGCTGGGCGACATCACCATCAGCCCGCGCAAGCTCGCCGGGTACACCTCCTACGGCATGTGCTGCTCGGAGAAGGAAATCGGCATCAGCGACGACAATTCCGGCATCATGGTCATTCCGGAGGATGTTCCCTGCGGCACGGATTTGAAGGCGCTCTACCCCATCGACGACATTATCTTCGAGGTGGACAACAAGTCCCTGACGAACCGTCCCGACCTGTGGGGGCACTACGGCATGGCGCGCGAATTCTCCACCCTGTCCGGCCGTCCGCTGAAAGCCCTGCCCGTGGCGGATTTAGCGGCGTACAACAATCTGCCCGCCATCGACATGAAGATTGAAGACCCGCTGTGCCAGCGCTACTCCTGCCTGCGGGTGGAGAACATCAACCGCCACGTCAGCCCGATGGCGATGCGTATCCGCCTGAACTACTGCGGTATGCGCGACATCAACTTCCTCGCCGACCTGACGAACTACCTGATGCTGGAAATGGGGCAGCCGATGCACGCCTTCGACAGCCGCAAGGTGGAGAAAATCCGCATCCGCCGCTTCCCGGAGAGCTTCACCTTCCAGACGCTGGACAAGGTGGAGCGCACCATCGACCCGAACACGCTGATGATCTGCAACGGCGACAAGCCGGTTGCCATCGCGGGCATCATGGGCGGTCTGGACAGCGAAATCGTCGATGACACGACGAGCCTGACGCTGGAATCCGCCACCTTCGACGCGGCGTCCGTCCGCAAGAGCAGCGTCCGCCTCGCCCACCGCACTGACGCCTCCGCCCGCTACGAAAAGAGCCTTGACCCGGAAATGACGACCGTCGCCATCGCCCGCTTCATCAAGCTTTTGCAGGAATACGACCCGGAAATGCGCGTCACCTCCCGCCTGACCGACGAGTACGCCTTCCACTATCCGAAGGTGCAATTGTCCTTTGACAAGGCGTTTGTTGATCGCTACACCGGCATCAACATCTCCTCCGACGAAATCATGCACACGCTGACCGCGCTGGGCTTCGGCATGACGCGGGACGGCGATTCCTTCACCGCGGACGTCCCCTCCTGGCGCGCGACGAAGGACGTAACCATCAAGGCGGATATCATCGAGGAAATCACCCGCATTTACGGCTACGACAACTTCGACCTGCACACGGCGGAATCCCCGCTCTACCCGGTTCGCATGTCCACCGAAAAGACGGTGGAGGACAAATTGAAGGACATCCTCGTCAAGCGCTATTCGCTGCACGAGGTGCATTCCTACATCTGGCAGTACGCCGACGACTACAAGAAGCTCGGCATCGCCGTCGAGGACAACGTGAAGCTGCTCAACGCCTCCAACCCCAACATCGAGACGCTGCGCCGCTCCATGATTCCCACCCAGCTGTGCCAGGTGAAGGTCAACACGGGCTATGCGCCGTCGTTCGGCATCTTCGAAATCGGCCACGTCATCGACGGCGTGGACGAGAACAAGCTGGCGAAGGAACACAAGAAGCTGTGCGTGACGCTCTTCAGCAAGGTCGATAACGTGGAAACGCTGTATTTCCGCCTGCGCGACATGCTGTGCGTCGCCGTGAGCGACATCCTGCACAAGGATTTGTCCTTCCACGCAATGACCGCGACCCACTCCTATGAGCATCCGAAGAACCTGAACGCCATCGTGCTGGACGGCGTTGAACTCGGCGAAATCGGCGTGGCGCACCCGGTTGTCGGCAAGAACATCGACAAGAAGGCGGCCATTGTGTTTGCCGAAATCGACACGGAAGCGCTTGCGTCCATCGCGCCCGCGCCCATCGTCTACCGCGAGCCGTCCCGCTTCCCCGGCATGGAGCAGGATTTGACCTTCGTGGTCAATCGCTGCCAGCCGATTCTGGACGCGGTGAAGGCGGAGAACTCCCCGCTGGTGCAGAAGGTGACCGTGCTGGGCACATACAGCGACATCACCGGCAAAACCATCACGATTCGCCTCTCCTTCTCGCACCCGGAGCGCACGCTCACCCGCGACGAAGTGCAGGCGGTTGTTGACGGCGTGGTTGCGCGGCTGAAGGGGCAAGGGATTGAACTGAAGAAGTAACTTCCTCTATATATGCATCTTTCTTCCTCCGAAACGCGGCTGTGTTTCGGAGGTTTTTTCTTTGGATTTTTCCTGCCGTTTTGCGCATTTTCTTCCATTATAGGTATTGACATTCACATGTCACCGTGCTACACTTGCAAATAATAGGGGATATTCCCAAGTATAACAGCACGCAGGAGGAAATTACTATGCCACAAACTGCTTACTCCACCCAGAAGAAGCCGCGCGGCTGGATGATCTGCGCCATCATCGCGCTGGTTCTCGTCGTCGCGCTGGCACTGTGCCTGTCCTACGGCGGCGCAACGCTCAAATCCGCCCAGACGAACCTCGGCGACACCCAGCAGAAGCTGGAGGACACGCAGACCGAGCTGTACAGCACCAAGACTGCCCTGACGACGGCGCAAAACGACCTGACCGCCGCGCAGAACACGCTGGATGCCACCTCCGCCGAACTGGCAGCCGCCAAGGACGCGCAGACTGCCGCGGCAGCTGACCTGACCGCCGCGCAGGATGCCCTGACCGCGAAGGAAGGCGAACTGGCAGCCGCTGAAAGCGAACTGACCGCGACGAAAGATGCCCTGACCGCCGCCGAAACCGCGCTGACCGCCGCGCAGGACGACAAGGCCGCTGCGGAAGCTGACCGCGACGCCGCACAGGCTGCCCTGACCGCGAAGGAAAACGAACTGGCGAACGTGCAGAACACCCTCGCCGCGACGGAGAACGTGCTGGCGCTGACGCAGGATGCCCTTGGCACGAACGAATCGCTGATTACGATTATCAAGGAATCGCTGGTGGCGAAGGATGGCGTCGCGGCGAACGCCGTGGCGGCGCAGGAAGCCGCTGAAGCGGAACTGGCGGCAACGAAGGACACGCTTGCATCCACCGAGGCGACCTTGTCCGCCACGCAGACAGAACTGGCTGACACCAAGAACACGCTGGATGCTACCACTGCCGAGCTGACCTCGACGAAGGACACCCTCGCGTCCACAGAAGCGACCTTGTCCGCCACGCAGGCAGAACTGGCTGACACCAAGAACACGCTGGATGCCACCACTGCCGAGCTGACCACGACGAAGGACACCCTCGCGTCCACAGAAGCGGAATTGACCTCGACGAAGGATTCCCTCGCGTCCACCGAAGCGGAACTGACCTCGACGAAGGATACCCTCACATCCACGGCGGACACGCTGGCATCCACCGAAGCCGAACTGACCTCGACGAAGGACACTCTCGCCGCCACAGAAGCGAATCTGGCGGACACGCAGGCAGCGCTGGACAGCACCCGCACGGTACTGGCGGACACGAACCTCACGCTGTCGGCGACGGTGGATGAACTGACCGCCGCAAAGGCTGCGCTGGCGAAAAAGGACGCGGAACTGGCGGCGAAGGAACCGATGCTCTTCCTGCACCTGCTCTCCACCGACGCTGCCACCCTGACCGGCACCGACACCGCTGCGCTGGACGCGGAAAACTACCTCATCGTCACCGTCGGCGAGCAGACCTGCGCGCCCATCCCGATGCCGGAAGAGGGCAGCTACTTCTGCCTGATCCACGGCATCAACATGAATCTGTTCCACATCACCGCGGACGGCATTGAACTGGTCAACGCCAGTGCCGACCACAACTGCCTTGCGCTGGGCGAAATCACGATGACCATCGTCAGCCGCGACGCGCTCAAGCAGGAATAATCTTTCTTCCCCTGCCCCTCTGCTTTTCGAGGGTATCAAATCGCGTCAATAGGAGGTCATTTTCATGAGCACTCCCTTGATTTCCCGCAAGAAGCGGAACGTCTGGGGCGCTGTCAGCATTGCGCTGGCGGTCGTCGCCATCGTTCTTGCCGTTCTTTTCTTCAACAGCCGCGCTGCGCTGGGGAACACGGAACAGTCGCTTGCCGATGCCAATCGCACGCTGACTGCCACGCAGTCCGAGCTTGATTCGACAAAGGACACGCTGTCCGCCACACAGTCCGAGCTTGATTCGACGAAGGGCACGCTGACTGCCACACAGTCCGAGCTTGATTCGACGAAGGACACGCTGTCTACTACCCAGTCCGAACTTGATTCGACGAAGGACACGCTGTCTGCTACACAGTCCGAGCTTGATTCGACAAAGGACACGCTAACTGCCACCCAGTCCGAACTTGATTCGACAAAGGGCACGCTCTCCGCTACACAGTCCGAGCTTGACTCGACGAAGGACACGCTCTCCGCTACACAGTCCGAGCTTGATTCGACAAAGGACACGCTCTCCGCTACACAGTCCGAGCTTGATTCGACAAAGGACACGCTCTCCGCTACGCAGTCCGAGCTTGATTCGACGAAGGACACGCTCTCCGCTACACAGTCCGAGCTTGATTCGACGAAGGACACGCTCTCCGCTACACAGTCCGAGCTTGATTCGACAAAGGACACGCTCTCCGCTACACAGTCCGAGCTGACCGCCGTCAAGGAAGAGCTGCGCGCCGCACAGGAAAACGCCGCCGGCGCTGTTCCTGCCGCGATGGACACAACCCCTGTGAAAATCGGCAGCTACGAAATCGACATCAAATCCGGCTGGAAAAGCTACGAGCCAAGCGAAGAAGGATACGAATACTACCGTTACGGCAGCGGCGCGACGTTCCTGATGCTGGGCGCTTATCCTGTGGAAGATATGCCCAGTTCCAGCATTCTCCAGCGTGCAATGCTAAAGCAGGTATTGGCCTCCGTCAGTTCCGGCATTCTCAGCAGCGGGAACTCCTTGAGCGACGACGATTATATCTCTCTGGACAACGACCGCGGTACCGGTATTTACTGCGTTGCGCCCATGCTGGGGCACGATGTTGTGATTTGGACGTACTATTCCGCGGACGCTCCGACGGAAATTCTCTGCGCCATCTATGCCGATTTTAATGACATTGGCGATGGCGTTGACCTGCTCACCGTGATTGCACGCAGCGCGCACACGGCCGCCTCCGCCGCGCCGACTGCCTCTGCCGCGCCGGCTCAGTCCTCCGATTCCTACACCATTGATTACAAAACCGCGGCGGATTTTGAGGCTGCGCTGAACAGCGGCAAAAACGTCGTCGGCAAAGTCGTGCGCTTTTCCATCCACGCCGTACATCCTGATTCCGCTCTTGGCTTTAACTGCTGGGCGGGCGAACACTTGAATTTCATCAGCGATGCCCCGTTCGATGTCAAAGCGGGCGACATTTTGACCGTCCGCATCACAAAATTCAACACAATCCTCGGTTCTTGGGAGCTGCACTACGAGCTTTTGAATCAGGAATAATCTTCCTTCCCCTGCCCCTCTGCTTTTGTCAGCGGAGGGGCGTTTTTTGTACTTCCGCGAAATTCGAGATTGACAACTTCCCCCGATGGTGGTAAACTGGAAAAAACGGAAGTTTTCTGCCCATTTTCGTCGCTTGTTAGGAGGATTGCTATGAGTCCCATTGCCGCCCGGAAAAAGACCATCATCTGGATGATTGCCGCCATCGTGCTGGCAGTATCTTCCATTGCACTTGGCGCCGGTCTCATCGTCAGCCACAATTCGCTGACGGACACCCGGAATCAGCTGACGGACACGCAGAGCGCGCTGTCCTCCACCCAATCCACCTTGGCGGACACCGAAAACAGCCTGTCCGCCGCGAAGGACACCCTCGCATCCACCGAAGCGACCCTCGCGGACACGCAGACCACGCTGGACACGACCGCCGCCGCCTTGACGGATACCCAGACCACCCTCGCGTCCACCGAAGCCACCCTCGCAGAAACGCAGGGCACGCTTGCTGACCGCGAAACCGAGCTGTCCGCGACAAAGGACACCCTCGCATCCACCGAAGCCACCCTCGCCGAAACGCAGGGTACGCTTGCTGACCGCGAAACCGAGCTGTCCGCCACAAAGGACACCCTCGCATCCACCGAAGCCACCCTCGCCGAAACGCAGACTGCCCTGAACAGCCGCGACACCACGCTGGCATCCACGAAGGACACGCTGATGATCACCCAGACCAAACTGGCGGCAGTGAAGGACACGCTGTCCACCACGCAGAACGAACTGGACACCTTGAAGGCATCCCTGCCGGCGAAGGAATATGAGCTGGAGAACACGAAGGAAGCGCTCGCCGCGACGGAAGCCGAACTGGCGGTAACGCAGAACACGCTGACTGCCGCGCAGACGGAGCTGTCCGACACAAAAACCAGCCTGTCCGCCACTGAAACCGAGCTGACCGCGACGAAGGACAGTCTCGCCGCCGCCACGACGGAATTGTCCGACACCAAGACAGCGCTGACCGCCACCGAAGCCGAGCTCACGACGACGAAGGACAGCCTGACCACGAAGGAAGCCGAACTCACCGCGACGAAGGACACCCTGACCGCGAAGGAAGCCGAACTCACCACGACGAAAGACAGCCTGACCACTGCGGAAAACGAACTCACCACGACGAAAGACAGCCTGACCACTGCGGAAAACGAACTCGCCGCGACGAAGGACAGCCTGACCGCAAAGGAAGCCGAACTCGCCGCAACGAAGGACAGTCTGACCGCGAAGGAAGCCGAACTCACCGCGACGAAGGACAGCCTGACCACCGCCACGACGGAGCTGGAAGCCACAAAGGCAACCCTTGCCGCGACAGAGGCGGAATTGACGACGACGCAGGAAACCCTCGCCGACGCGCAGGCGATTCTGGCGGCATCGAACGAATCGCTGAGCTTCGCAAAGCTGAACCCGGCGACGCGCGGCACCGACCCCGGCATTGCGCCCTCCCCGATGGCAAGCGCGGTTCGCGACCCGTCGGAAGCCGTCGCGTTCCTGCTTGTGACGGTCGGCACAAAGACGTACGAGCCGATTCCGCTGCTGGAGGACGGGTACTACCGGCTGATTCACGGCGTGTGCGTGAACATCATCCACGTCACGGAGACGAGCATCGAGATGACCGACGCCAGCTGCGCCGACCACGACTGCATCGCGCAGGGCATTGTGACGCTGGAGAACAAGGACACGCGTGAAGGCGGCAGCTACATCATCTGCCAGCAGAACTTTGTGACACTGCGGCTCTGCACCCGCGCGGAGCTGGAAGCGGAAGGCATTGTGCTGCAATAATCGAGGATTTTGACCGGGGGTGCTTGGCGGCATCCCCGGTTTTTGCTGGCAGCAAAACACCAAAAAAGCTCCACGCGGAAGGAGTAAGGAAGAGAACTCAACTCAATCGCGCAAAGGGGTCAAGGGGGGGACTTCGTCCCTTTTCGTCTGCCCCTTGCGGAGTCCAGAGGCGGCGCCTC
>OLQU01001349.1_pt1 | contig 16973 bp, 16 predicted proteins | sample 1672271 | NCBI WGS metagenome assembly OLQU01 (sample SAMEA3136666, study PRJEB25190) | human gut metagenome | biome: human gut; feature: human-associated habitat; material: faeces | place: Austria | collected 2013 | reverse complement strand
TCCTCAATGTGTTCCTGGGCCAGATGTCCGTCGTGGGCCCGCGCCCGCCGCTGCCGAACGAGGTGGCGGAGTACACCGAGTACGACCTGCAGCGCCTGGCCGTGAAGCCCGGGATCACCGGCTGGTGGCAGGTGACGGAGCGCAATTCGACCGGGTTCGACGGCATGGTCCGCCGAGACCTGGAGTACATCGCCAACCGGGGCCCCGTCACGGACCTCAAGATTGTCGTCCTCACGGTTATCGAGGTCATTACCGGCAAGGGTGCGTGCTAGATGCGCATCGCGATGATCGGACATAAGAGATACGGCTCCCGCGAGGGCGGAGTGGAGGTCGTCGTGACCGAGCTCGCCCGCCGCATGGCGGCGCGCGGTCACGAGGTCACCTGTTACGACCGTTCAGGCGCGGACGTCATGACCGGCGACGCCGTGGATGGCCGGGAGCGCGTCGTTGACGGCGTGCGCGTCGTCCCCGTGAGGACGATCGACAAGAAGGGGCTCGCCGCGCTGAGCTCCTCATATTTCGCCACTCTTGCGGCCATCAAGGACAGGCCCGACGTGATCCACTACCACGCCGAGGGCCCCTGCGTGCCGCTTCCCTTGGCAAAGCGCGCCGGCATCCGGACCGTGGCCACCATCCACGGCCTGGACTGGCAGCGCGCCAAGTGGGGGAAGCTCGCCAGCACCTACATCAAGATGGGGGAGAAGGCCGCTGCCGCCAAGGCCGACGGCCTCATCGTCCTGTCCAAATCGGCCCAGTCCTACTTCGAGGGCGCCTACGGCCGCACGGCGACGTTCATCCCCAACGGTATCGAGCCAAAGCAGCCGAGGCCGGTTAATCGGATTAAGGAGAAGTGGGGACTCGACGAGGGCTCCTACCTGCTGTACCTTGGCAGACTCGTCCCCGAGAAGCGCCCCGAACTCCTGATCGAGGCCTTCAAGGAGCTCGATACGGACAAGAGGCTCGTCATCGCCGGCGGCGGTTCGGACACCTCCGAGTACGAGGTGTCCCTTCGCGAGGCCGCGCAGGGCGACCCCCGCATCCTCTTCACCGGCTTCGTGAACGGCGAGCCCCTGGAGGAGCTTTACTCCAACTGCTACGCCTACGTACTGCCGTCCGATGTCGAGGGCATGCCCATGAGCCTGCTGGAGGCGATGGCATATGGCTGCTGCTGCGTGACGAGCGACATCCCCGAGTGCGCGGACGTCCTCGCCGGCAACGGCGTGACGTTCGAGAAGGGCAGTGCCGATTCCCTGCGGGCCACGCTGCAAGGCCTGCTCGCTGACAGTGGCCGCGGGAGAGTCCTCGGCGGCGCCGCCAAGGCACACGTCGAGAAATCCTACAACTGGGACTCCGTCGTCGAGCGGACCCTCGAATTGTATTCAGCTTGATTTTGAAAGGTTAAATAGATGGTCGAAAAGAAACTCAACGGTACCGTCATCGTCACCTACCGCTGCAACGCGCGCTGCACCATGTGCAACCGCTACAAGGCTCCCAGCCGTCCGGAGGAGGAGCTCTCCCTCGACGTGATCAAGAAGCTCCCACGTATGTACTTCACCAACATCACCGGTGGTGAGCCCTTTATCAGGACCGACCTTGCAGATATCGTGCGCGAGCTGTACAAGAAGTCCGACCGTATCGTCATTTCCACCAATGGCTTCTTTACGGATCGCATCATCGCTCTTGCCGAGGAATTCCCCCAGGTGGGAATTCGCATCTCCATCGAGGGCTTGCAGCAGACCAACGATGAGATCCGTGGTCTCCAGGATGGCTTCAACCGCGGCTACGAGACGCTCAAGAAGCTTGTGGAAATGAAGCACCCGGACGTGGGCTTTGGCATGACGGTGCAGGATCGCAACGCTGCGGACTTGGTGCAGCTGTACAAGCTTTCCGACGAGCTCGGCATGGAGTTCGCCACCGCCAGCCTGCACAACAGCTTCTACTTTGTCGAGGCGAAGAACATCATCAAGGACCGTCCCATGGTGGCCCAGAACTTCGAGGACCTGGTAAACGAGCTTCTCAAGTCCAACGAGCCCAAGAAGTGGTTCCGCGCGTACTTCAACATGGGCCTCATCAACTACATCTATGGGCAGAAGCGCCTGCTCCCGTGCGATATGGCGTTCGACACGTTCTTCATCGACCCCTACGGCGACGTAATGCCCTGCAACGGCACCAAGGAGAAGCTCGTTATGGGCAACCTTAACGACGAGTCCTGGGATGAGCTGTGGGGGAGCGCCCAGGCCGAGAAGGTACGCGGCTGCGTGCGCCACTGCGACCGCAACTGCTGGATGATCGGCTCCGTGTCTCCGGCCATGCACAAGTACATCTGGAAACCCGCGTCGTGGGTGCTGGCGCACAAGCTCAAGCCCGGCAAGAAGTTCGACATGCACGAGCTCCCCATCGTGCGCGACTACGAGTCGGGCAAGGTGACGAAGGAGGAGCTGGACGCTCTTTCCACCTGCGACATGCACGCCGCGATCAACGACGGCCTCTCCGACGCGAGCCGAGCCGACGCCCACGTGTACGAGACCGAGGAGGCGCTGTAGGTGGCCCCGCTCGACCTCATATGCATGGGGCTCGTCCTGGCGCTCATCGCGGCGGTGGGCGTCGGAGGCGCTCGGCGCCATCCTGCTAGGGAGGATTTCTTCAGCAAGGAGGAGTCCAACGCCCTTCGTGGCTTCTGGTGCCTCGTCATCATCCTTGTGCATGTTCCTGTCGCTTATCAGAACCCGATTCAAGACGCGGTGGGCAGCTTCGCCTACATCGGGGTCACCTTCTTCTTCATGACCTCGGCTTATGGGCTTTCGCTCGGCCTTGCGTCGAGAGGGGTCCGGGCGCTGGACGGCTTCTGGATCAGGAGGCTTCCGAAGATTCTCGTCCCGTGTCTGCTCGTCAATGTGCTGAAGCTTGTGGAGAGCTATGCCTTCGGGAGTCCGGATTCGATTCTCACCCTGCTCAGGGTCGATAACTGGGTCGTCTGGCTGCTGCTCTGCTACCTTGCCTTCTGGGCGACCAACAAGTTCCTTCCTGTCGACAAAGCTCGCAAGGACCTCCTTACCGTCGGTTGCGTGGCACTTTTGAGCGTCGTTGGCTATGTCGCTGGGGATTTGTGCCCGATTTACCGTTGGCCGACGGAGATATGGGGGTTTGCGTGGGGCATCTTGCTCTCGCGGAACAAGGATCACCTTTGCGATGCCCTTCGTTGCAGGCCTGTTGCCAGTCTCGCGTTGACAACAGCGGCTTCTGTCCTTATCGGGTTCCTTTATCTCAAGTGCAAGGGCGTGCCTTTCTTCGGCGACTACCTGCTCAAGATTCTGCTCGGCATGGCGCTCGTCATGCTCATGCTGGTCGTTGACTCCCTGCTTTCGCTGGGAAGCAGGTTGAACGCCATCCTTGGGTCGATCTCTTACGAGGTTTACCTCGTGCACGGGACGGTATTCTCCCTCGTTTCCGAAATTGCAGGGGGGCTCTCGTCGGGGCCATTCATCGCGTTCTCGGTCGCGGGAACCGTTCTGGTCGCATGGGTTCTTCACGCGATTGGGGGCTTTGCTTTGTCCCTTGTTCGCCTTCCATCTGACGGAGCGCGGCACAGGGAGGCGTGAGCTGTTGTTGGCTTCTATTTGTTTGTATAGCGTCCCATGTGGGGACTCGTTCGCGATTGGTGGTGTTCTTTAGCGATGCCGGTGTTTTCCGTTGTGATACCCGTATACAACGTCGAGCCGTGGCTCCCACGCTGCGTGGAGAGCGTTCTTGGCCAGGGCTTTAGCGATTTCGAGGTGGTGCTGGTCGATGACGGGTCCTCCGATGGCAGTCCCGCGTTGTGTGAGAGCTACGCATCGACGGACGCCCGGGTCAAGGTCGTCCACAAGCCGAACGGCGGTCTCTGTAGCGCTCGCAATGCCGGTCTCGCCATTGCAGCGGGAGATTACATCGTCCCGGTAGATTCCGATGACTGGATGGTCGAGGACGCCCTCGAGACGCTTTGGTCACGGGCGATTGAGCCTTACAAACCAGATGCCGTCATCTTCAATGCGACTATGGTCTATCCCGATCGCGAGGAACCTGTGCCCTGCTATGCTGCGAGCGGGTTTTACGATAGTGCGCGCCTGCGCGGAGAGATTCTGCCGTATATGATTTGGGACAAAAGGCTGCCTTTCTGCCGGGGCATCTTCAACCCGATGGCCTGCAACAAGGTCTACAGACGTGAGATTCTGCTTAAGCATCACTGCGAGGACGAGCGCATTAGGATGGGCGAGGACAACGCCTACGTCTTCGAGGCGCTTTATCACTCCACGTCTCTAGTCGTTCTAGAAGACGCTCTCTACTGCTACTTCAAGGGCAACGAGTCCTCGATAAGCACGGCCTACGACCCGACGAGGTTCGAGAACAACAGGCTTCTCATCGACTACCTCGTGTCGAGGCTCGGCAGTAAGGAGGAGTGGCTCGACGACCAGCTGAACGCATTTAAGGCATACTGGCTTTTCATGGCTATATTCCATGAAGCTAGGGCGAATCGCGGTTTCGTCTCATCCTGCAGACACTTGAAGGAGGGCATTGAGAAGACGAACGCCACGGGAGGCATAGATATAGAGAAGTTGCCGAGGTCTGCTCGGGCGTTCCTCACGTTGATCCACAGCCGGTGCTACCCCGCTATCCTTGCCGCTGCCAAGGTGGGCTCCGCCCTTAAGGACCGGCGGTGAGCTGCATGGAGCTCAGTATCGTTATACCTGCCTACAATGCGGCAGTCTCCCTCCCTAGGGCACTCGACTCGCTCGTGGACGTACGCTTCCTTGGGCGCTACGAGATATTAGTCGTCGACGATGGCTCGACGGACAACACTGCGGAGGTTTGCGACAACTGGTGCCGCCTGCACCCGGGCATTGCATGTTGCATTCGTCAGGGCAACGGGGGCGTGAGCTCTGCCAGGAATCTCGGCATTGCTGCCGCGAACGGCGACTACATCGCTTTCGTTGACGCCGACGACTATGCTGCGCCAGGCTATCTCGGCATGGCGTTCGACGCTAAGCGGGGCGGCGAGGACTACATCACGTTTGATTACGTTCGAGAGAGCGATGGCTCTCAGAGGGTCGTGAAACCGCAGCTCTCTCCCTCGGATATCGGGCGTGCGAGAGCTCTCGCCCTAACGTGCACGGCGAATTCCCCTTGGTCAAGGTCTCGGGGAGGACCTTTGCTTCAACCTTGCCTTCCTCGAGAAGGCTCGTACGGCTGCATATTCTCCCCAAACCGCCTACGTGTATGTGGCCAACGAGGGCAGCAGGACGGAGCGGCCCCCCAGCGCATCCGATGCCGAGGATTATGGGAAGATGTACGCGGCCCTGATGGGCTTTTGCGATGCGTGCGGTCTCGGCGAGGCTGAGAGGAATGAAGCGCGCCTTTCGATGGCTCGAATTTTGGCGAACTACGCCGGGCGGCTCAAGAGGCACGGGGTGCTTTCGACCGAGATTTCGGCTGTGCTCGAATCAATCGAAGGCCTCGACAGCATACGGGGGGCTGTGGCGCGAGATTGTAAGGATAGAGCCAGGCTGGCGATGCTTCGCAGGGGCGCATACTCGCTTGCCGCGCTGTTTTTAAGGGGGTGCTAAATGGTCATTGCGGCTAGCGATGAGCAACGCCTCGCAGCGCGGGGAGTCTCTGGATATGGCGGAGTACGGCGGGATCGCGTGCGCGGGGGCTACGTGAGCCTTGCGTCTGCCAGGCTGTCCGTGGTCTGTTTTTCCGTCCTGTGGCCCATAGTGCTCTTGTCTAGGGGGCTTGTTCTCAGCACGTTAATAGAATCATCGGCAGCGACCATTCTGGTCCAGCTTGCCTACATCGGGCTTCTCGGCGCTGTTCTTGCCATCGATTTGATCTTGGGAAGGGTAAGATGCTTAGGAGACGGGTTTGCCTGCTTCGCGCTAATGGCTTTACATACCGTGCTCTTCTGCCTCGTGCTGACCAACCCAATGATGCCTTCCGAGTACTCCTTGACTCAGTCGGCCCTTCTATTCGTCTTGGTGATAGGTCTCACCGCCTATTTCATCAGGACCAGAGAAATATTCGACCTCTTTGTCCGGCTCTCGTTTTACACAATCGGCGGATTGCTGGCGTTTTGCCTCTTGACGCACCTTGGGGATTTGAACCTGTGTGGTGTTATGAACATTATGAGCTCGTCGGACAGGATGCGCTCTGTGTTCGGGTTCGGCCAACCCAACTCGCTGGGCGGAGCCTGCTTTGGTTGCCTCGTCTTGTACTCTCTGCTGCCGAGACGCCGCGCGCAGCTCGCGCGATGGGCTTCTTTCGTAATCGCGGCGATCGCCCTTGCGATGCTGCTCTGTCAGTGCGAGAGGGCAATTCATTCAAAGTGGTTGATTCTTGGATTGAGAAAGCCGGGGTTCAAGAATTATTAACTGATTTCAGGCCGTGCTCAATAAAAGATTTACTTCGCTATTTGATTTTACGTTTTAGATGGTACGCACTTGCAAGGTTGTTTTTAAGGGGGGAATAGTGGGTTACGGACGGGCCATTTCATCAAAAAAAATCGATACATTGGTGTTCTATTTATTATTTGCGGCCGTATATACAACTAGAGTGCTTGTTATTGCTCAGGTTATTGATTCATCTGCTTTAACTATTTTGATTCAGGCTGTTTACCTTGCATTTGTCGGAACACTCTGGCTCTTGGAACTAAATAAAGGGATATATAGACCTACTGCTTTTTCTGGCTTTTTTGTATTGCTTGCATCACACATTGTGCTGTTTTGTTATGTCTTTACCAATCCAAGAATGCCTGGGAGTTTAGGTATAGGCCAAGCTATGGTCCTCTTCTTTCTTGTGGTTGTTTTTACTGCCTGGTATGTCAGGGATAGAAATATCCAACGGGGTTTCTGCGCTCTTTGCTTTCATTTATTAGGCATTATTTTGACTGTCCAGCTGTTTACACATTTTGGTGACGTTAATTTAAGTGGACTGTCATCTCTTTTTAGTGCCGACCAACGAGTTCGTACGGTATTTGGGTTTGGCCATCCAAATACACTCGGAGGAATGTGTGTCGCTTTATTCATGATGTTTATATTTATGAATGTGTGTGAGGAACGACGCGGCCAAGGTTGGTTCATCATTTCCATAGATTTTGGATTATTGGCTGTGGCCCTGCTGATGTTGCTCTGCAGCGCTTCCCGTAGTTCATTAATTGGCTTAGCTCTGCTTATTGCGTTCTATTGTTCAGGACGCCTTAAAACCGGTGGCAAGTATTCTAGGCTCGCCTACCGTGTTTCACGGTTGGTGCTTTTGATGGCTATTGCGTACGCTATTTCGAGCGTTCTTGGCTCGATGTCACTTGATAGTGCCATTGTTCAATCGAATCGATTAACTTTGTTGGACCATGCGTTGCCTGAGTTATTTAGAAGTGGTCGTTTAATGGTTGGACTTGGCTATGTCTCCAACAGCTCCTATGGAATGGGTCTTACTCCTTATAACACGTTATGGTTGGATAATAGCTACGTTTATTATCTAGTTGCCACAGGCGTTATTGGGTTCGTATTGATATTGGGATCCGTGTTTTGCCTGTCTTATGGTTGCCTTAAATCAGTCGAGGGGTCGAATCTTCAGGCTTGCGTCCAAGCCTCTCTGATTTCTTACCTATTTATGGCCTTTTTTGAAGTCGTATTACTTGTTGGTAACCCATTGAATTATTTCCTTCTTCCTTTTCTGCTGTCTCTTATTTGCACCAATTCAGATAAATGACTATTTTTCTCTAATTTATTTAGATTAGTTTCTCCCAGTTGTAAGGAGCTATTTCTTGATTGAAGTCAAAGCGTTAATTAAAAAAATAATTAATTGTTTGCTATCCGGACCTCTATATCAAATAATCCGTTCCTTTGCATTGTCAAATGAGGTGCCATACAACGGTGATCGCGCATTGCTGGATTCGGCTTCACCACGGCCTAGGCATATGCTTCAGCCGGTCTTTATGAACGATGAGGTTTCGTTTGATATTTCAGTTATTATTCCTGTCTATAACGTTGAAAAGTATCTAAAGGATTGCTTAGATTCGGTTGTATCCCAAAGCGTCGACGGGACTTATGAGGTCATCATCGTTAATGATGGTTCTACTGATAATTCTGGGGCCATCGCTCATTTATATGACCGAGTTTCGAATGTAAGAGTCGTTAATCAAGCTAATGCGGGGCTATCCGCTGCGCGCAACGCCGGTCTCCGGATATCCAAGGGCAAATATATTATGTTCCTCGATTCTGACGATACGATTGCCCCGGGCTATCTATGCGCTATGAAAAGTCGACTAGATCGAACTTCTGCTGATTATGTTACCTCAACATTTAGATACATGTCTGATGGCGGCATGTTGGGTGAACAGGAGAAGGATAGGGCATCTTGGATGGCTCCCTGGGGACGACTTTATCGTCGTTGCATTTGGGATGGTCTTTGTTTTCCGGTTGGAGCTTGGTATGAAGACCTTGTGCAACCAATCTGTATTGAGCCGAAGTATAAGGAGCTAAAATGCTACGACTTGGACGGATATAATTACCGTATTCGGCCTGGCTCCATCATGCAGTCTACTCCCACAAGCGTTAAAGGCCTTGATTCTTTTTGGGTGCTTGATGAGTTGATTGGCTGGCGTTCTGAACTCGATATTGCATATTCTGAAGTTGACTATGATCACCTTCTTCCATTATTCGGCCCTCTTTTGCTGGGTAGGACTGTAGCCCTCGACAATGAGCAGAGGCGTGCTTTGTTCGAATGCTGCTGTTCGACTTTTTGCTCAATTGAAGAGTTTAAATCCATGAAGACACGGCTGCCGGATTGTTGGGGCGATATTGAGCTTGCGCTTCGCACCTCGAACTACCGTTTGTATCTATTGGCTGCTACCGCTCTTGCCTCTGGCGGTAATGTTGGGCTTGCTTTTTCAGATGCCCTTCACTTTTATCTGAACAGGACTAAATAGAGAATGTTAATTGGAACCATCACTTTTCACGGAGCGCTTAATTTTGGCTCTGCGCTGCAGGCTTATGCACTTCAGAGTGTTTTGACTCTCATGGGGCATGAGGTGAGGATCATTGATTATCGAGCTCGAGATTACGAGCAGTATCGTTTGCTGCAGCTGCGTCATCCTAAAACTACATTGAGAGTTCTATGCCGGTTGAGTCGCTTCTCTTCTAGAAAAGCTTCATTTAAACGATTTGCAAATAGTTTTTACAACTTGACTTCTGAATCCGTGTCTTGGAAAAACGAAACTTCTTTATCTGAAATGGTTGATAAGTTTGATTGCTTTATCTGTGGCAGTGATCAGATTTGGAATCTCGATTGTACTGTCGGAGTGGTCGAGCCATATTTTCTATCTTTTGCGGGAAACAAGCGTCGCGTAGCCTATGCGCCCAGTTTGGCCCATACGTCCTTTAAGCCGGAGAACTTTGATAAGGAGCTTGTTGCCAGACTTCTTTCTAAATTCGATTATCTGTCCGTCCGTGAAGAGGAGACGATTCCGCTCTTTCAGCCGCTTGTCGATAAACCCATTGATGTAGTTCTTGACCCTACGCTTCTTCTGAATGCTGCTGATTACGCTGGGATGACGTCGAAGATGCTTCTTCAAGGCGAGTATATCTTCATGTATTTGCTGCGTGAGTGTCCTGAGCTCATCGAGAGCACCGCAGCGACGGCAGAGACGACAGGCATGAAGGTCGCTTATATTTCTGAGAAAGATCTGGACATCCCAAATTCAGTTAACCTATTTGGCATTGGTCCTGAGGAGTTCGTCTCGCTTATTGCGCACGCAAGCCTTATTCTTACCAACTCCTTTCATGCAACCGTATTCTCAGTTCTCTTTCATAGGCCCTTCCGCGTATATGCGACAGATAAGTCTGGTGCGCGTATGCGCGACTTGCTGAGTAATATCGGGCTGTCTGACCGTTGCGTCGATGTTATGTGCGCCGACGATATTGCCCCTTGTGACTGGAGTGACGTGGACTCTCGCCTGGATTCTCTGCGGGAGCATTCCTGGGCTTATCTTAGAAAGGCGCTTTCGTAATGGGGGAGACGCGTCGACTTATTAAGAACACTGGCATTATTGCGGTGGGCGGAAGGGCAACCAAGCTTGTTTCGTTTCTTCTGCTGCCGCTCTATACTTCAGTTCTTTCCACTGGCGACTATGGTACCGTCGACTATATCAACACTATCGCCCTGTTTTGCGTTCCCGCCGTTTCTCTGCTTATGGACGAAGCACTCTTCCGGTTCCTCATCGACTGTCGCACCGATGGGGATCGGTCTAAGGCCGTGACCGCGTCTTGCGCTGTTCTTCTTGCTGGCTGCGCGTGCTTTGCGGTCTTGGCGATTCTGGCCTGGTTGCTATTTAGGCCAGAAAATCTTGGCTGGGTCGTGGGGCTTGTTATTGCTGGTGCGCTTCTGCAGATGGCTTCGGCGGTCCTACGTGGTTTCGGTGATACCGTGGGATATTCCGTCATGAACTTCACTGCGAGCGCTCTTACCATCGTGTTAAACGTTCTGTTTATCGCCGTGTTGCGCTGGGGCGTGGTGGGCATGCTTTCTGCCACGGTCATTGCGCAGGGCGGTGTTGCCCTCACGTTCATGGTCATGCGGAAGCTCTGGCGCTATATCGATCCGTCGGCTTTCTCCATTTCCTATGCTCGAGACCTCCTGCGGTATTCCTTTCCGCTCATTCCAAACAAGGTTTCCTGGACTATTAATAACCTGCTGGACAGGCTCATTATCATGAACACGCTCGGGGCTTCCGCTGCCGGCGTGTACGCCGTTTCTTACAAGTTCCCCGGTGTCATGGACCAGGTGTATGGCTTCTTCTACCAGTCCTGGAAGGAGAGCTCGGCGCGCGCCCTCAACTCCGATGAGGACGAGTCGGCTTTCTATAACTCTGTGTATCGTGCGCTCAGGCGTTTCATGATGAGCGTCGTTCTGCTTATGTCTGCGCTTATGCCCCTCGTGTACGGCGTCCTGATTAAGGGTTCATTCGGTGAGGGCCTGCTGTATGTGCCGATATTGCTCCTGGCGACGTACTTCAGCAACATTTCTGGCTTTTACGGTGGCATCTTTACCGCACATAAGGAGACCGGAATTATGGGTACCACCACTGCTGTGTCTGCGGTCCTTTGCGCCGTTCTGTGTGTCGTGCTGATTCCGCACTTCGGCCTTTATGGTGCATCCGTTGCAACGCTCTTGGCGATGATCGTGGTGAACGAGTACCGCAGGATTAAAGTCGCAAAGTTTACGAAGCTTGTCGAAGACCGGGTTGAGCAGGTTTTGACTTTGGTTTCAATTGTAGGCGTATTCGCTTTTTATTATCTGTCTGCCTACGGTGCGGGCATCTGGAGTGCTATCGCCTGCCTGGCAATTGCTCTGGCTTTTTCCGTTTATATGAATGCCGATATTCTGCGTAAGCTTGTTTCAGCTCGCAAATAGGGGGATAACTGCATGTCTACCGTGAAAAGGGGCGAAGTTCCCACAATGTTTGAGTCGCCATCGCATTGCTGCGGATGCGGGGCATGTGCCGCCGGCTGCCCGAAAGGCGCCATCACCATGTCCGAGGGGAAGGATGGGTTTGTTCTTCCTGTAATTGATAGCGATCTCTGTATTGGCTGTGGCTCGTGCACGAGGGCGTGCGGCCTCAACCGGGGGATAGGCTCTAATTCGGCCGGACCGTTCTTTGCCGCTGTTGGTAGGGGCGATGTCTCGGAGTCCGCCTCCGGCGGAGTTTTCGGTGCCGTTGCGCGTGAGCTTATTTCTTCTGGCGGCGTCGCATATGGTGCTTCCTATGAGCGTGAGGGGAATACGCTTCGAGTGTTGCATAGTCGTGCGGCAAGCGTTGATGAGCTGTCTCCGCTTCTTAACTCAAAATATGTGCAGAGCGATGCCGGAGTTTGCTTTGCCGATGTTAAGGCGGATCTTCGTGAGGGCAGGCAGGTCCTGTTCTGCGGAACGCCCTGCCAAGTCGCTGGCCTTAGGGGTTTCCTCGGACGCGATTATCAGAACCTGACAACCGTTGACCTGGTCTGTCACGGCGTCCCTTCCGGCCGCATGTTCGCGGACTGCGCTGAGGACTATGGCAAACAGCTTGGGTCTCCCGTGGTTGATTTCCGGTTTAGGTGCAAGCGCGAGGGGTGGGGTCACTCCCTTCTTCTTCTTCTTCTTCTTGAGGACGGAAGAGAGGTCACCATTCCTGCGGCAAAATCCCCCTACTACGACATGTTCTTGAACCTCAAGACGCTTCGCGACAGCTGCTATAGGTGCCCCTATGCAGGGAGATTTCGTGCTGGCGATCTTACCATCGGCGATTTCTGGGGCGTCGATGTAAACAGGCCCGATGTTCTGAAGGATGCTGAGAGGTTCAATCAGATGAAGGGCGTCTCCTGCTTGCTGGTGAATAACGACCGCGGCAGGGAGTTTATTGAATCCAGCAACGCACTGGACTTGTACCCTGTCGAATTTGACGATATCGCCAAGGGCAACGACCAGCTCCGCCATCCGAGTGTTCTTCCCAAGGATAGGGGGCTATACATTGACGCTTACGCCAATGGTGGCTGGGACGCCGTGGAGCGTCTCTACAAGAAGCGTGAGCGCGGCGTTGTGTTTTATGCCAAGAAGGCAGTAAGGACTGTTTTGCCTGCATCGGCGATCAGAGCTGTTAAGAAAGCTCTCAGAAAATAGTTTCAGTCTTATCTGAGTTTGCCTCACTGCTCAGTCGAAAATCCCTTGTTGGACCTTTGGATAATTAGGGGTTCAACAAGGGGTCATTGCTAGAATAGGACATTTTTAAATCCCGATGTTTTTGCCGTTTCTTTTCGTGTGTATGCGTCTGGGCTGATTTCCGATCTCAACAGAACTGATTGGTTGGATAAGCCGATGCCATCTCTGGGAAAAGGGCATCAATCGGTCTGTTGCGGGTAAAATCACCGAAACTATCTTTGATGAGTTGTTGGTTGGTTCCGAGGGATTCGATTATGTGCAGCTCTACGCTATGCTTCTTAGGGCGCTGCGTAATCACCTTGTGAACGTGTGTGTTGCGATGAGCCCAACGGAGCGCTTCGATTATATCGTGAGTATCTTTTCCGAGGGCCCCTGCGACGTTTCTCCGATTTTCTTGATGCAGATATCTCGATGATGACCGTTCACTCCGCTAAGGGGCTCGAGTGGGACACCGTATTCATTCCGGGCGTTACGCGTTTCGATTGGCCTGGAGTGATTTGCTCTCGGTGCGAAAGTGCTGGTATGTGCTCGCGTTCTGCGCGCGGATGCCGGATTGTGGATGCGAAGAAAATGCCAGACGGGCTTATTGAGGAAATGGGCCTGCTGTACGTCGGTGTCACTCGCGCCCGCAAAGCGGTATATGTCTCCGCTTCTATGCAGCGCAGGACAAATTACGGGAACTATCAGGTTGCCTGTCCCTCTTGTCTAACGTCTCTTCCGGGCATTGAACCCGTAAGCTGGACGGCCATGGACGGGGAGGGGTGATTTGTGGCAGTACGGAGCGTATCCGCTATTTGCGCGAGGTCCGGTCGGCGGCTCTGGCCGGACCTTGCTTGGCGTGAAGAGGCCGTTTAGTTCGAAATATAGTGTCTTAGGGCTTCGGAAAGTTCGTCTCTCAGGTCGCCTTCCAACAAGGAAATTGCTCGATCGACATATATTTTGTTATCAAGGCCAAAGAAATGTCCAACGCTTGTTACAAGAGACTTGTCGTTAAATAGCCCCAGAATCTCATTGTAATCACGATCTTCAATGGCCTTTTGATATATGCCTATAACGTTCTTTTCTATGCTCGCAATATCAATTAAGGATGCTATGCCATCGGCAGTCAGCTGCTCATTATCCGAAATAGTTATTCCGGAAAGTGCTTCCTTTACGCCTGCTACAAGCGCTTCCGATGTCTGCTTCTTTGATTGTTTGCTGAACCTTTCACTTACATATGTCTTAATGCTGGAAAAGGTCTTATCTGCATCAGCACCGAAACGCTGAGATAGAATCTGCACCGCTTCTTTGGTAAGAAAAAGATTTTCAACTTCTGCGACCTTAAGGTGGAAGATGCCCTTTTCCTTAAGAGCGTTGAGCTGTTCCTCGGTTTTAAAGTCTCTGTCTATGATGCCCCGGGCCTTTATGGCATGAAGGCTTGGGGTACGATTATATGCCTTAACATTATTGATGACCTGCTCGCATCCGCCGGAAGGGACTACATAACAATCGGGAAAGAGTGCGGAATAGATCCGCTTGTCGTAACTTCCTTCGGTTCCTTCAACGAATAGGACCTCTTTCCGGTTGCCAAGGAGCTCTATTAAGAGCTCCTTTGGAAGGTCGCTATCGGGAAGCATTTCTAATTCCCATTTGGTGCCATCGAAATTCTTAACCCAGATGATATCTGAGCTTCGGTGTGTTGAGGCGAAATTAACATCATGGGTTATGTAGATAAAGAGGCAGTCTGGGCGCGACTGCTCTAGGGAAGTCCAGAGTCGCGCCATAAGCGATGGATGCAAATGAACTTCAGGTTCATCCATGATGATTATCTTGTCGTTTGGGACACAAAGAACTTGTGCGGCAAGATATAGCACTGAACGCTCGCCGTCACTCATTTGCGTTGCGCTGTAGCGATTCGTTTTACTTTGGGAGTACGCGTAGAAGGCCGCGTCTTCTTGCTCGATCTTTCTTTGAGGAAAGACTTCATCCCAAATTACTTTAAGCTTATCTAGGGCTGTTTTCGGTAGAGGGGGCCTTTCTACCGAAATAGACTCCGCACGTTTGCATTCATCAATAAACCGTTGGTTTTCAAGATTTACTTGTGCGATGAGGGCTGCTAAAACATCGTCAAAATCGTTAAGGAGCTTTGTTGTATAGCTTTCGCCCCATCCCCATCGTTCGTTTTTATTTTCTTTATATCGAGAGCCTCCGTATATAACCTTATCTTCTGCTTCTGCATAGCTCTTTAAAGGAATTCTTTCTGAGAAATTAATATCGCGTTGTGCCGTAATTCTATGGACTTTTTCGAAATCCTGTTGTTCTATCCAGGCACCGAGCTTTGATTTACCGGACCCATTTGGTCCGATAATAACAACTGAGTTGACCTGTGCTTCATAACAGATCTTTATGTTGCCGGCATTGGGTAGCCAGTATTCATATTTCGATTCGTCTTCTGACAATTGTTTCACCTAGTTAATAACGATTATTTATTGATTTAATAATAGTATTGATAAGCCCCGGTGGCCTGTTTAAGTCCAGCCCTGCATGACCGTACCCTTCGTTTTTGCAGTCAGGGTTGTTCTCGTCGGGCTTAAGGTGCCATTCGATCTGTTGCGAACTGATGATTCGATACTCGCGTTGGTACGCATATTTGGACGTTTTGATGATGGGGCCGTGCGGAATGCCTTGGAACGACTCGTCGGTTAGGCATGGAGTCGGAGCTCCATAGGGGGACAAGTCCGTGTAGAGAATGCCGTTTCCAGAATCAATCTTCCTTTTTAGTGGCAGCTCGAAGCGGCTGTACGGCGATGTTACTGGGGAGTTTCATAGATGGTAACTTCTGAAGGATTCACAGGTGCCGTGCCAGACGAAGAGTGCCCGCTGCTGTCATCGGGCTGTGGCGTGAACGATTGGAAGGTGAGCTTACGGCTAGGGGTCATCCTTCTGGTCGGATGACAACCGGTGTTCTGACGAGATATACCTTAGTCTCATATTCCTTATCGCATTTGCTAATGATTTTAGTGCGGTCGAAACCGCTTCAGAGCGGGATTACAAGTCGTTCAGCAAAAATAGCGAATTTAGGCTTCCTCTTCGTAGCGTGCGCGTTAATGGAGGGGCTTGCGGTTTTGTGGGGATATCTCTATGTCGAATTCAATTGCGACAAAAATGCATTCGGACTCTGAGTATTAACGCAGCTAGTTAATAATAAAATTAATAACTAGAAAGTGAACAGCCTTGGCCTTAGGAATGTGCAATGAGTTTTACAACGGAAAATCGCACGCTAAAAGACATCTTTAGTCGAGTTGCTCAATACACTGTACCTCGTTATCAACGAGATTATGTTTGGACAACGACTAATTGGAGAGAACTTTTTGTTGACATCTCATTTACGCTAAGCAATAAAAATGAAATTGAATGGTCTCATTTCCTGGGGACGATTGTGTTAAACAATGCAAAAAAGCCCAACTTAGCGCCTGGAATTGATGAATATGAAATTATTGATGGCCAACAACGCCTTACTACCATCTTTTTAATGACTTCCTGCGTATATCGAAGGCTCAAAGAACTGGAAAATGATGAGGCAAATGCTAGGGCTGAATATATTTATAGTCAGTTTTTGACGTCTTTGAGCGCAAATAATAGTCGTATCTTGAAGATTAGTAATGCAGACCATCAAATGGATTTGCAGGATGCTGTTCAATCTTGCAAAGATGGGATTGAGCCAAAGGCGCAAAATGTCTTTATTGACTGCATGGCTTACTTTCAGGAGCGCTTCTCTTCCATGCAGCTAAATGAGCTGGATACGTTCTTCAATAAAATGATGAGCGCAAATATCGTTGAGATTATTTCTTCTAATGACGAAGAGATTTATAACATTTTCGAGGTTCTAAATGCACGAGGTTGCCAGCTTAAGCAAATTGAGCTTCTTAAAAATCATGTACTGAAATATCTGCAGCCTAGAGAAGACGATATTCTCGATAAAGCAAAGGGTGATTGGAACGAGATTGAAAGTTTGGCTTCAAAAAACTCAGATCCTGATGATTTTATCAATCATTTTGCAAAGGCTTATATCGAAAAACCAGCGCAAAACGCTGGTGAGGTCTACCGCCTTATAAAGGAAGAGATCGAAATCGATTCACTGCCAAGATTGCTTTGTGATTTGAAGCGATTTGCAGAATCCTATGAGTCTGTAGTGACGTCCGAGTCCTCTGCGGCAATTTATTTCAAAATCAAAAGAAATAAACAAATTCGACCGCTCCTGACTTCAA
>OLQU01001346.1_pt1 | contig 17020 bp, 17 predicted proteins | sample 1672271 | NCBI WGS metagenome assembly OLQU01 (sample SAMEA3136666, study PRJEB25190) | human gut metagenome | biome: human gut; feature: human-associated habitat; material: faeces | place: Austria | collected 2013 | reverse complement strand
CCTCGTCTCAATTAGTCCTGAACGTATGGCATCAGTGCAATGTGTCTTGCTCTCTTAACTGCAACTGTAAGTGCTCTCTGGTGCTTTGCACAGTTTCCTGTGATTCTTCTAGGAAGAATTTTACCTCTCTCAGAGATGTACTTTCTCAGTTTTGCTACATCCTTGTAATCGATCTCGTTATTCTCTTTACCACAGAATACACATACTTTTTTTCTTCTGCGTCCGCCGCCTCTTCTCTTGAAGCCGCCCTCTGGACGATTGCTTTTATCGTAAGCCATGATTATTACCTCCTGAAAAATAATTTGCCGAAAATATATTCAGCCTAGTTAAACGGTAATTCTTCATCAATTCCATCTGGAATATTCATGAACCCGTCCCCGGCATCCGCCGCTGGCGCCGGAGCAGGCGCGGGCGCTGACTGGTACTGTCCGGCGTGGGAATCGCTGGCGGATTTGCTCTCGGCAAACTCCTGCTCCTCCACAACCACCTCTGTGGTATACACCTTCACACCGTCCCGGTTGGTGTAGCTTCCGGTCTGGATCCGGCCGCTGACTACCACCTTCAGGCCCTGACGGTAATACCGCTCCACATGCTCTGCCTGTCTTCCGAATGCCACGCAGTTGATAAAATCCGCGGTAGCCTCGCCGTCCCGCTTGAATCTGCGGTCCACAGCCAGCGTGTATCTTGCGATCGCCAGGGGATTGTCTCCCTGAGAATATCTCACTTCCGGGTCTCTGGTCAGTCGTCCCATCAAAATTACTTTATTCATAAATTTACCTCTTCTTCCCGCTTATGCTTCCTGTCTAACGCATAAATATCTGATCACGTTGTCCATGATACGGATTCTCTGCTCGATCTCGTCTGGAACATCGCTCTCAGCTTCGAAGTGGATGAAATAGTAGTAGGCTTCTTTCATCTTCTGAATTTCGTAAGCAAGTTTTTTCTTACCCCATTCATCGACGTCAGAGATCTGGCCTCCAAAACGCTCAACCAGCGCTTTTACTTTCTCGATCACCTGAGCTCTTTCGTCATCTTCGATTTTTGCACTGACAACAACAGCTAATTCGTATTTGTTCATGTCGCCTTTGCACCTCCTTCTGGTCTTTTGGCCCCCGTCTCTTATCCGCGGGAGCAAGGATTTCCGCGCATTTTCTGCACAGATTTATTGTATCACGGTTTTACATGATACCATAAAAGGCGGCCTGTTTCAAGCTTTTTTCTTCAAATCTCTGGTGTTTTTTTCCACCAGTTTCCGGCTGATCATGATCTGATGTCCGCAGCCTGTGCATTTGAGCCGGAAATCCGCGCCCACCCGCAGGATTTCCCACTCCTTGCTGCCGCAGGGATGAGGCTTTTTCAGAGTCACGATATCGCCAACTTCATATTGATATGCCATCTCTTCTAATCCTCCAGCACAACTTCCTTTTCCTTCACGCCCTGTACCACGATCCGGTGCTCGTCGCTGGCGCTGGTACAGGTAGATAAAGTCACGATGGTATCCTCCGTCGTTACTTCCACTCCGGTATCATAAGCGGAAGCTTCTTTTGTCATATCCAGGAACTCCTGATAGGCTCCGTCGTCCGCAAAGGACGTAAGATAAATGTCCGATGTAGATTCCACCACCGCGTAAGAATAGATCTGATAGGTGATCTCTCTTCCGTCCGGCGTGTAGATGTAAAAATAGGGATTCTCCTCCCAGAAGGACTTCTCCTCATAGTCCTGCAGATGCCGGAACATGGAGCCGTCCTTCATCCGGTGCCCGTAGAGAATGGAGTTCCGGTCAGAGAAATCCGCCTTGTTGTCCACATTCAGGAAAATGGCCCCCAGCGTATTCTCATTTGCGGAAAATGTCTCATGGAGATATCGCTCATTATCCTCGCCCTGAACAATGGGGTAGCTGATCTGGGAAGGCTCCGGATAAAACCGGATCCAGCCGACAGTGTCTGGATTGATCTTCATCAATTCCTCAAAATCCACCCGGAAGCCTTCCTGCTCATCCGGATTGGTCAGCGCCACATCCCGCACCTTTTCATACTCGCTCCGGCCGTCCAAGTATCCTTTTCCGATCCGGATCAACTGGAACCCCGATACGCAGAACACCACAACGGCAACTGCCAGAATGAGATTCGACAAGACTCCGCCCTTTCGCTTCCGCCTCCTGCCTCTGTGATGCCTTTTCTTTCTATTTGCCTCTGCCATAATTGCATTTTCCTCCCGCGCCGCGTTTTTCCACAGCTTTCTGTTATTTATTCTCCATGATCTCCACAATGGTCTTCTCCGTCTGCACCATGCCCGGGGATGCGATCAGTCCCATGTTGCGCATGGTGTCTTCCGGCGTTTTTCCGTTGATGCCGTGGATCTCCTCAATGCAGACGCCCTCCATGGCAAGGTCTACGGACCGGAAGGCCGCATCTACCGCCACGATCCCCTTCATGGCACAGCCGTGATTGCCGCCGTCACAGATCATGCCGGTAATACCGCTGGCCATATTCTGGATCACCATGGCAAGCTCCTTCTCCCCTGCTCCCCGCATGTAGGCAAGCCCGCAGGCCATTCCCGTACCGGCGGCGATGCCGCAGCCGCAGAAAGCGGACAGTTTCCCGGAGTACTCCTTGATATACATGGTGATCAGATAGCTGAGGGCCGTGGCCCGCAGCAGAAGATCGTCGTCCACCACCTCATAGTTTACCTCATAAAAGGCAAACAGGGGCATGGTGGCGATGATCCCATGAGATCCGCTGCCGGTAATGCTCATGGCCGGCCGGCCAAGCCCCAGCACCCGGGCCTCGATGGCCCCGTTGCACAGAAGCTGTGCCGTTTTCCGGGCGTCCTCGGAGATGATATGGTGGTCATTTTCCCGCAGAAGCTGTTCCGCGATCACAGCGCGCCCAGAGTGGATCCCTTCTTCCAGAAGATCCATATTCATGGAAAATGCCTCCCGGATAAAGCTGATCTCCGACTCCGGCACATTTCTTACATACTCCAGGATCTCATGGAAGGAGTAGCGGTGGATCACAGGGATCTCTTCCTTCTCCTGCCCGCTTTCTGTCTCTTCTGCCGCCTGCTCTTCCCGGAAAATGTCTTTCCCGTCCTTACAGATCCTTACGATGTGGGTATGGCTGTCCCGGATCTCTACCGTGCAGGTCTCTGTGGCTGTCTTCACGGTAGCGTCAATGGAAATGCGGGAGTCCACCTGGCTCATCCAGGCTTTCACCTTGCCTTCTTCCACCAGTCTGGCCGCCTTCTCATCATCCTCCGGCGTAATGTCCGCCAGGGATTCCAGGCCTTTCTCCGCCTTCGCCGCCACCGCTCCAAGGGCTGCGGCGTAGAGGTTGCCGTAACGGCTTGAATTGGGAATGCCGCAGGTAAAGGCATTCTTATACATTCCAGAATTCAGCGCCACCTCGATGGTCTCTATCTCCTCCGGCTGCTCCAGATGTTCTCTTGCCGTGGCCACCGCGAAGGCGATAGCTCCGGGCTCGGTCACCCCAAGGGCCGGTTTCATATCCTCCCGGATGAGTTTTGTCAGTTCCTGCATATCGGTCACCTCCATATTCCCTCTTTCACTGCCTTCCATTATAACAGACCGGCCGCCATGGAACCAGTCTTTTATCGGAATCCATCCGGTAATTATTTTATAGATTTTTAATCGGCAGTTTATTGACTTTATCTTCCAGAGGGCTATCATAAGTTTTATAACCACACCGGCAGAGGCCTGCGGGCAGGCTGTGCCGGTATTTTCAAACAGGAGGGATTTGTTTTGAGAGAAAAATTTATGCGGTTCATGCAGGGAAGATACGGGATGGATCACCTGGGCCGGTCCGTTGTGGGCGCGGCGATCCTGGCCTTTGTGCTGAGTTTCTTTTTTGAAAACGCGATCTTCCCCCTTCTGGCCTGGGCAGGGATCATCTATGCCTATTTCCGTATGTTTTCCCGGAATATCTATAAACGCTCCGCGGAAAATCAGGCCTTTCTGGCCAGGACATATAAGCTGCGCTGCTTTTTTGCCCGGCAGAAAAACCTGCTGGCTCAGCGGAAGACCCATCACATTTACAAATGCCCCACCTGTAAGCAGAAGATCCGCGTCCCCAGAGGAAAGGGGCGCATTGAGATCCGCTGCCCCAAATGTAACACCCGGTTTATCAAAAACAGTTAGCAGGGAGTCTGATCACCATGTTTGGATATATCGCCATCAACAAGGCAGAGATGAAATTCAAAGATTTTGACGTCTATCACTCCTACTACTGCGGCCTGTGCAAGCGGCTGAAGGAGCGCTACGGACGGCGGGGACAGATGACCCTGTCCTACGACATGACATTTCTCATCCTTCTGCTCACCGGCCTCTACGAGCCGGAGACCCGGGTGGAGACGGTAAACTGCATCGCCCACCCCCTGGAGAAGCATACCGCCCGGACCAATGAATTTACCGACTACGCGGCGGCAGTGAACCTTCTTCTTACTTATTACAAGCTGATGGACGACTGGAAGGACGAGAAGAAGAAAAAGAGCCTGGCCGCGGCCCGGGCCCTTCGCCCCAAAGTACGGGAGATCCAGAAGATGTATCCCGCCAAGGCAAGGTGCATCGCCTCCAACCTGGACAAGCTTACCGCCCTGGAGCGCGCCGGGGAGGAAAGCCTGGACAGAATGGCTGGACTATTTGGGGAGATTATGGCAGAATTATTTACATATCGCAAAGACGAGTGGGCAGATTCCCTCTGGAAGATGGGATTTTTCCTGGGGAAATTCATTTACCTCATGGACGCCTACGAGGATGTGGAAGAGGATCTAAAGACCGGAAGCTATAATCCGCTGAAGAAAGCCTTTCAGGAAAATCCCGGCTTCGCGGAAGACTGCAGGAAGCTTCTGACCCTGATGATGGCCGAGTGTTCCCGCAAGTTCGAGACCCTTCCCATCCTTCTTCACGCCGACATCCTGCGCAACATCCTGTATTCCGGGGTATGGTGCCGCTATACAGCGGTCACGGCCAGACGGCAGGAACAAAAAGAAAAATCTTTGCAGAAATCTGATACAGGAGACATGAATCATGACTGATCCATATCGCATCCTGGGGGTGTCCCCAAGCGCTTCCGACGACGAGGTCAAGAAAGCCTACCGGAACTTAAGCCGCAAATATCACCCGGATGCCAATATCAACAATCCCAACAAAGACCAGGCGGAAGCCCGCTTTAAAGAGGTCCAGCAGGCCTACCAGCAGATCATGCATGAGCGGGAGTACGGCTCTTCCGGAGGCGGAGGCGGCTCCGGTTACGATTACGGCCCCTTCGGGGATTACGGTCCCTTCCGTGGTTTCGCCGGACAGTACCGCCAGAGCGGCGGCAGTTCCGCCCAGACGGAAGATGAGCTTCATATGCAGGCCGCGGCCAACTTCATCAACAGCGGCCACTATCAGGAGGCCTTAAATCTCCTGAACGGCATCAAGACCCGGAACGCCCAGTGGTATTTCTACAGCGCCGCGGCAAATTCCGGGGTGGGCAACAACGTGATCGCGTTGCAGTACGCCCAGGAGGCGCTGCGCCGGGATCCCGGCAACCTGCAGTATCAGATGCTGGTCCGCCAGCTGGAGAGCGGCGGCATGTGGTACGAGCAGCGCCAGGGCCCCTATCAGACCACATTTTACGGTGGGAGCAGCTGGTGCATGAAGCTTTGCATCGCCAACATCGTCTGCAACCTGTGCTGCGGCGGCGGACTGTGCTGCGGCAATCCCTACGGGGGAAGATACATATAGAAATCTTTCATTGAGGAGGTTCCATCTATGTTAGAATATCTGGTACTCTACGACAGCGAATCCGGCAATACCAAGAAGATCGCGGCAGCCATCTTCTCCCGGCTCCCCGGCAATTCCAAGGACCTGATCGACATCAACACAGACAAGACCATTCCCGAGGCCCGGGTTTATTTCATCGGCTTCTGCGTCCACCGGGGCACCTGCAGCCTCAGGGTCAGCGATTTCCTGGGAGACTTAAGCGGCAAGGCCATCGCCCTTTTTGGCACCTGCGGCATGGGCGATTCCCCGGAATACTATAAGCGGATCGAACAGAGCGTCAGCGCCTGGATCGAAAGCGACAACCAGTACCTGGGCGCCTTCATCTGCCAGGGCCGGATGCCCCAGAAGGTGCGGCAGAAATACGAGACCATGCGCAATGAAGAAAACGCGAAACAGATGGATTATTTCATCCGCAATTTCGACCAGGCGCTGCCCCATCCCGACAGCCTGGATGAAGAGCACGCCCGCGTATTCGTAGACAATATCCTTAAAAAAATTTAATTGGGGACGTGGTATTTTTAAAAATACCACGTCCCAGATTGAAAATACCCTGTCCCTTTTTAGGATTTCCCCCGGTATTCCGAGAGAGCAAGTCCTGCCAGTGTAAGCAGGATTCCTGCCCATCCCGGCCCGGAGATCTTCTCATGAAGCACCAGTACAGAAGTGATCACTGTGACCACAGGGATCAGATAGATGTATACGCTTGTCTTAACCGCCCCCAGAACTTTCACGGCAAAATTCCATGTCACAAAGCAGATCGCGGAGGCCCCTACGCCCAGGAACAGAATATTCAGCACATTTTCCGGCTCTGAAAACCGGGCAACATCAACCCGGAAATCCAGGAAGAGAAGGGTAGGTAGCATAAATGCGATCCCATAGGCAAATACCCGCCTGGTCGTCTGAACGGTAGTGTAACCAAAACCGCTGATCTTGCGCGTCAATACGGAATAACATCCCCACATCACCGCCGCTCCCAGCGATAAAAGATCGCCCACCGGATTGACCTGCACCGGCGATCCCCAGAAGCTGATCAACCCGATTCCTGCCATCGCCGCCGCAAAACCCACGAAAAAGCGGCCTCTCAACGGTTCCTTATCTCCAAAAAAGCGGGTGAAAAGCGCTGTGAAAAACGGCGATACCGAGACAATCACCCCCACATTGGAGGCAAGGGTATAGGTAAGCGCGATATTTTCCAGAAGATAATAAAGACAGACGCCGCAAAGCCCCGCCGCGGCGAAAGTAAGCTCCTGGCGCCGGTCTGTTCCCTGCATCCGATGAGGATAAACCAGCAGCAGCGCCCCAAAGCCAAGTACAAACCGGAGCAGCAAAATCTCCACCGGCTCAAAATCTGCCAGCAGAATCTTCGTAGAGATAAAAGTGATCCCCCACACCACCACCGTAAATATAGCTGCCAGATGGCCTGCCCCCTGTCTTCGCTCCATTCTCGTTCTTCCTCTCTTTCCTCTTGATGTCCATATTTCTCTTATGTAAATTTCCCACGGTCTCTATTGTATCACGTTGTCCGCAGATTTGTTGGACAAATTTTTATTATTGACATATGTCATAAATGGGATTAAACTTTCAATTGGGGACGTGGTATTTTTAAAAATACCACGTCCCAGATTGAAAATACCCTGTCCCTTTTTTGAATCTGGAGGTGATTTTCTTGCCAAGACCACGAAAATGCAGAAGGGTCTGTTCTCTGCCCCGCATATGCGAATTTTCACCTGTTTCAGACAGCCTCACCCACAATCCGGTGATTTTGACTGTTGACGAATATGAAACGATCCGGCTGATCGACAAGGAAGGTGCTTCTCAGGAGGAATGCAGCGCTTACATGGGGGTGGCACGGACCACTGTCCAGCAGATCTACGCTTCTGCCCGGCAGAAGATCGCTTTGGTCCTGGTGGACGGCCGGCCTCTGAAGATTGAAGGCGGAGACTACCGTCTCTGCGACGGTACAGGAAAAAACAGCCGTTGCAGCGGCTGTCATCGGCACAGACAATATCGGGAAAATTTTTATCAGGAGGTAAAAAATATGAAAATTGCAGTAACTTACGAAAACGGAGACGTATTCCAGCATTTCGGACACACAGAACAGTTTAAGATCTATACCATCGAAGATCAGAAGATCGCAGGCTCCACGATCGTGGATACCAACGGAAGCGGCCACGGCGCACTGGCAGGATTTTTGGCGGAACACGGTGTTGACACCCTGATCTGCGGCGGCATCGGCGGTGGCGCGCGCACAGCCCTTTCCGAAACAGGCATTCAGCTCTACCCCGGCGTCTCCGGTTCTGCTGATCAGGCGGTGGAAGCACTTCTTCAGGGAACCCTTAACTTTGACCCGGACACCACCTGCAATCACCACGGCGAGCATCATCACGGGGATCATGAGCATTCTTGCGGAAGCCATGGATGCGGGGAACATTCCTGCGGACATTAATTGGGGACAGGGTTTTTTCAATCTGGGACGTGGTATTTTCAAAAATACCACGTCCCCAACTTTTTATTAATAGCGTGATTTTTCAGGCTTTCCTACAGATAAGGTGGAAGAATAAGGTATCTCTTAGAGTATAATTATCATTGGCAAAAATAAAGGGAAGAGATCGAAACCTCTTCCCAATCATACAGATTTGTCTTATTGTTTAATTGACGAGAAAAAACATAAGGAAGTCTGTATGATGAATTCAATGATAAATGAAAACGGCGTAACATTCAAGGAATTAGAGAAAAATATTTATGCGTGTTCTGCATTTTCGGTTTGCTTTTTCCGCAGAGTTCAGTTTTCGGTTTCCTCGTAGATCCGGAGCATCTTTTCAGCGAACATCTTCGTGATCTCATAGACAGAGTAACGGGGATAATCCACATGCGCGATATCCATCGCCTGTTTCTGTTTCTCCGTAACCGACGTATACGGGTAGATGCCAAACATGAACGGGAAAAATGTATAGAGGAATTCCTCCCTGTCATCTGCATCCATCCGCGGGAAAAATTTTTCCAGACAGCCGGTAAGTGTCCTCATGGCACAGGAATACACCTTTTTAAAAGATGCCAGATTTTCCAGCCTGCTGTTCCCTTCCATATCATAGATGTTCATGGACATCAGCCTGAGCATGCACTCCCTTGCATCCAAAGTACGGGCAAGCGCGTCTGCGAAGCCTGTCGCAGACAGTGTGTCATTTTCTGCAATAATCTTTTCCAGGTCTTTGATCCATGCAATATGCTCCCGCCGGAGAAGCGCCAGAAATATTTCCTCCTTAGTCTGGAAATAATTATATATGGAAGTGCGGGTAAACGATGTCTCCGCCCCTATATCCCTGATCGTAATATCCTTGAACCCCATCGTCTCATATAGAGAGGCACAGGCGTTTATAATTTCTTCTTTTCTGGCATTTGTTAATTCTTCTGAACCTTTCGGCATAACTTTTCCTCTTTCCGGCCGGGAGGATACAATACGGGAAATATGCCTGCCGGCGCCGTTTATTCTGACACTGTGTCATTATTTATAAAATACCACTGTTCTGACACCGCGTCAATAGCATCCGTCTGTTATTCCGGCGCTGCCGCGCTGTATCTTACTCTGTCCTGACCAGAGAAAAATCCGACAGCTCGATCATTGATGCAGGAGTTTCTATTCCCGCAATCGCCCCCATGGAAATGACCATAGATGCGTTCATTTCCGTTGTCTCATTCATTACAAAGTCTACAGTGACCTCTTTCTCCTGATCCTTTTCCAGGGCTATGTCCGCTCCGCCGTACCACGCATAGCTCGGGCTGAGCATGGCAAGCTTGATCGTTCTCGCCTCTGAGGATTTTACTTTGAACGAAACTTTATAGTGAGCGCCCTGTTCCAGAACGATCCCGCTCTGTTTGAGCTGTACGTTCCAGTCTTCGGTTCCCACATCCGTAATATCATATACTGCACGGCCGTTCTCAAAAGAAACCTCTGCCGCTCCCGGAGCGGTAACCGCATTTTCCCATCCTTCACTTCCGGAAGCGAAATCACTGTTCGCAAGGAGATTTTCTCCGACCGGCTGTTCACCGATATCCGGTGCATCGATCTTTTCAAGGTTGATATTGTCAATGCAGATCCTGTGGTTTTCTGTTATCCGGATCCCATCGACAGCCCCCATAGATATACTGAGAACGGCCTTCGGATCTGTCTCGCCCGTCATCTGGAATACGATCTCATATGTATTGTAATCTGTTCCGAGATCTACGATCTTCTCTCCCGAATACGGCGTCCAGTCGTCATCAGAAGTGCCGTCCCTCTGGATCGCAAACATCAGTTTTCTCGGTATGCTTGCCTTTGCGTCGAGAGAAAGCCTGTACCACTGTCCTTTTTCAAGCTCCACGTTATTTTGCTTCAGCTGGATCTTCCATGCCGCGTCCCCGGTGTTACTGATCGAGAAGTCTGCCGCATTGTCCTCATTCAGGCTGTCCACGACATAAGTGACGTCTGATGAGATGCTGCTGTCTACATATGGTTCATATCCGGAAAATCCTGCGTTAAAGCTTCCGTTTTTGATCAGGCTGTCTTCTTCTATCCGCACATTATCAAGATAATAAAGTCCCGGTTCTTTGAAGATAAATGCAAGATCCGTATCTGCCGGTTCCGTATCCACAGTCAGTTTGTAGTCATATTCCTGCTCTGCCCCGTTCATTTCGGCGCTGTATTCCTGTCCGGCGGCTTTTACCGTGATCTCCCTGCCGGGTTCACCTTCCGCCGTAAAACTCATTGCATACGTGCCGCCTGCGGACAGCGCAAGATCACTCTGCGATACGATGACCGGATGATCCGCCGATGTTCCCTCAGGAGCATTTACCATCAGTCTGCGGATATTATCCTCATTCGTGACACTCACTTCCGCTCCGCTACTTTTTGACACATCCCAGTATCCGAGACGTCCTTCTCCTTCCTGGAAGCTGCCGTTATACACGTAGTTGCCGTCGGCAAGGATGCCTTTGTCTCCTTCGGTGATCTCAATCTCATCTATTTTCTTCAATGAAACATTGCTGATCCGGATCCCTGCCGTCGAACCGGCTGCTCCCATATTGAATTCCAGACGTCCGTTCGCATCATCGCTGTCTGTCATGGTAAATTCAAACGTATATGTCTGCTTTTCCGGTGTCAGGTTTACCACCGTATCTTCCAGATAACGCCGGAACGATCTGTCAGGCGCGGATACGCCTACTTTCATTGTTCTGTCTTAGTCCACTGTCCCCTCGTTTTCTGTTGTAACCGCGATTTCATTGTCTTCGATTCCGGCTTCGGCTTCACCGCCCAGCGCAGTAAGGAATGTCCAGTCTTTCTCGTCTGTCAGGTCTTCCTTTACAGAAAAATCTCCGTTCACAACATAATTGCCGTTTTCATCGGGATCTCTTAGGATCACTTCTTCAACCGGCTTTGTAACATTTTCATCGTAGCTGTCTTTCTGGTAAACTTTCACATAGTCAATATAGTATGCAGCGTTTGCAATATCAGTCGTCTCGTCCGGATTGCCCGGCCAGTTTCCGCCCACCGCCAGATTCAGGATGATATAGAACGGCTGGTCAAACGGAGCCGGATATGTGATCTCTCCCTGTCCTTCTATCGCAGAGTACCAGTTATCCTCCGTGTGGATCAGTTTCCCGTCGACGTACCAGCTGATCTTTCCCGGTTCCCATTCTACGTCAAACACATGATATTCATCCGAGAACGTGCCTTCTTCCAGTGTATAGTTGCCCTGGCTCTCGCTGTGCGGATTTCCGTAATGGATCGTCCCGTAAGAAGTATCTGTATCGTTTCCGAGTACTTCCATAATGTCGATCTCACCGCATCTCGGCCACTGTCCATAAAGGTTTTCATCTGTCGGCATCATCCAGAATGCGGGAAGGAAGCCCTGCCCTTTTGGAACTTTCACTCTTGCTTCAAACAGACCGTATTTAAAATCATGTTTATTCTGTGTATTTACACGTCCGGATGTGTAGGACACACTGCCGTCTTCATTCACGGTCTCCACCGGTTTCAGCACAAGGCTTCCATCCTCAATATAGATGTTCTCCGGTGAATCCACATAGGACTGGAGCTCATTATTCACCCAGCCCGGATCATGCAGTTCTACATTCCAGTCGTCTCTGTTCAGAGTCTCTCCATCGAACTGATCCTCCCATTTCAGGTTATACCCTTCATATGAGAGATCTGTTGTCTGCTCCTCCGCTTTCTGTTCTGTCCGGTATGTAATCTCCGCCTTCAAAGTAACTTCCTCTCCGTCTATCAGTATCGTTTTTGTAACCTCTTCTGTTTTCTCTTCCGCCGTCTCTGCTCCCGGTTCCGCCGCTTTCTTACTGCGGCAATGATAACACAGAAGCTTACGGCGCCTGCGATGCACCACGGGATTATATTGGCCGTATCGCCTGTCTGTATCAGTTCCTCCCGGCATCTGCGCACCGCCTTGCTCCTGATCTGTCCCGGAAGTCTTTCTGACCAGCCTGACCGTACATTCTCCTGTCCCGCCGCTTCCCACGTCGCCGGTCTTCATCTCCCATTGATCCGGCGAGGCGACGCCGTCCTCCGTCTGATACCCTTCGGGAATACTTCCGCTGATCACAATATCGGTCAATATATCGTCCGACGCATTGTAGATTTTTACCGTCTCATTGATCGGGTCTGTACTGCTGTATTCCGTCCGGTCTGTCTCGATGGAAATTTCCGGCCCTGCGGCTTTTGTTTCTGCCATTACCGCAGTATTCGCCATCAGTACTGCAGTGGCTGCCGCCAGTATAACGGCTGCCGCCCTTCCTGTTTTCTTTATTTCTGCGTCTCCTCATTCAGTTTTTTCACTAACGCTAAGATTCTTCCCGCACACTCGCGGATCTGTTTTTCTGACAGTTCACCCCTCTCATACGCCCGGCGGATGTCCGCGTCGTCCCGCCGGTTCCCCGGCATGATGATATCATTTCCGGCGGCCGCGCATTTCCACGGGATACTACCGTCTTCCGGTACTGTCGTATTCCAGTCTGACATGATCACCCCCTTAAATCCCCATTCCTCCCGGGCGGCAACCGTGCACAGGTCACGGCTGTTTGCCGCGTGGACTCCGTTGATCAGATTATAGGAAGACATGATCGCCGCCGGCGCGCTCTCTTTTACCGCGATCTCAAACCCCCGCAGATAGATCTCACGGAGCGCCCGCTCAGAGACACAGGAGTCCACTCCCATCCGGTTATCCTCCTGATTATTGCAGGCAAAATGCTTGATCGTCACACCGCATCCCGTATGTTCCTGCACGCCCCGGGTGACCGCGCTGGCAAGTGTGCCCGAGAGGAAGGGATCTTCCGAAAAATATTCAAAATTACGTCCGCAGAGAGGATTCCTCTGGATATTCATGCCGGGCGCAAGCCAGAGATCGACATGGAATTCCCGCATCTCCTCCGCGACCGCACGTCCGAACTCGGCGAGCAGCTCTGTATCCCAGGTCTGCGCCAGAGCAGTGCCTGTCGGGAACGCCGTACAGTACTGATAATATGTATCCGCGTTTTCATGGATTTCCATCGGTTCCAGGAAGCCGTTTTCGAGGGATCCGAGAATACCGGTCCCATATACGGAATCTGTCTCCCGGTCGACCTGATAGCTCTGCCTGAGCCTTAAGCCCGCCGGACCGTCCGCCATGATCAGAGAGCGGATCCGGTACTTTTCTTCCAGAGCCTCTGTTGTCTCCCCGGCTGATCCGGGCACCCGTATCCCTGCCGATCCGAGCGTACTTGCGCCTGCCGTGATATTCCCGTACAGAAGAGGGATCAGTTCCTCCACGGGATACTGTTCTTCTGCCGGCTGCACATTCTTTATTTCCGGTTCACGGCACGGCACAAATTCACAGACCGGTATCCCGGTCTCCTTCTTCTCTTTCTCCCTGTCTCCGGCTTCTCCCCGGCTCAGCTCTTCAAACGGCTCCTCCAGCGGGCAGATCCGGTGTGTTTCCTCTATCACCGTCTCCCGGGCGACTGTAAGATACGCTGAAAGTACGGCAGAGTCCAGGCTGTTTCCGATCCAGACGCCGTATGTCCCTGCTTCTGTTATCCATGCCTGTCTCTCCTGGGAGAATACCGCCAGCTGCTTCTGAGGGATCTCTATCTTCACTTTTCCGCTCTCTCCCGGAGCCAGCCGCTCTGTCTTCGCAAAGCCTGCAAGCCTTCTTCTCTCCTTTTCTATCCCGCTGTGCGGCAGAGATACATAGACCTGCACCACTTCCCGCCCCGCATAGCGTTTTCCTGTATTTGTGACGGATATTTCCGCCCGCACCGAAGACTGCTCCTGCTTCAGGCCGCACAATTCCAGTCTGAACGAAGTATAGGAAAGCCCGTATCCGAAAGACCAGAGCGGTCTTACGCCAAAACTGTCAAAGTACCGGTAGCCGACATATATCCCTTCTCTGTATACTTCTTTTTCCAGATCTCCGTTTAGATAGCTGTATGTATCCGGGAACGGATGATCCTCATATCTCCTCGCCCACGTCGCCGTCAGTTTCCCCTCCGGCACCGCCCTGCCGAAGAGTACATCCGCGGCGGCGCGTCCGCCTTCCTGCCCCGGCTGCGAAATATTGAGTACAGCGCCGATATTTTCCGTTTCCTGCAGGATATCCGTCAGCTCAACCGGCCCGCCGGAATTCAGGATCAGGATCAGCGGGATCTGAAACCTGTCAAGGTATAACAGATCCTCCCTTTCCCTTACGCTCAGGTAATAGTCCCCTTCTTCCAGCCTCCGGTCCTTTCCTTCTCCGGAGATCCTGCTGATGACATAGACGGCTGCCCCGGCTCCTCTCAGATCCTGCTCTGTGATCCTGCGGCCGTCGGGAAGGACAAAAGGATTTGCCGCATATGCATCAAACGGATTCTGTACATGGCGCGCGTCCTCCAGTATTTTCTCCTTCCACTTTTCTCTCGCTTCTCTCCAGCGTTTCTCATAATCCCGGATCCAGTCTTCATTTGTAACAGATGCCCCGGCTTCTTTGATTCCTCTGTATACGGAAATACTTTCTCTGTTGTTGACGTCGCCGGAGCCGATACCGCCTTTTACCGTCTTATCCGCGCCGCTGCCGAACAGAGCGATCGGAGCAGCGGGATCAAGCGGGAGCACGCCTTCATTTTTCAGGAGCACGATTCCTTCTGCCGCCGCTCTTCTCGCCAGAGCTCTGTGTTTTTCTTCGCGTGCGGACAATTCCTGCTTCAGGCTGCCGCTGTGTGTCCATTTTTTCATCATTCATACCTCTTTATCCGTCATCATTTTTCAGTCATGGTATAAAGAAACCGCCATAGCGTTCTCCTGCATGCTTCTGTCAACTCTGCTTCGTCCTCACAAACCTTTTCCCCTAAAGCCTGGATGACGTTCCATACGCCCATCGCACTGATGGTCTGTCCAGTCATCTCGCTGACCTGCCGGGCGCATTCTCTGTAAGATAGTTCAGTGATCCCTTTTACTAGCAGTTCCGCCATGTTCGTTGAAATCAGACCTACATGGTCCAGTTCCAGTGTTTCATCCAGCAGATATACAAAGTTATTCGATTTTATGCGGTTTCTAGCAATTACAAATTTGAAACTATTTAATTGAAAATAGAACGAACAAGGTAAACATAAAAAATTTTTTCGTTGGTCTAAAAAAACTGCCACCTTATTTTTTTAAGCGTCACAAAATAAAAAAAAGAACCCGAAAAACCTTGATTTTCCGGGCTTTTTGAGAGGCGCAGACCGGATTTGAACCGGTGAATCAGGGTGTTGCAGACCCATGCCTTACCACTTGGCTACTGCGCCTTATCGGGCACTCGTTTATTATAACAAATGCCCGCTGTGAAGTCAACATTTTAAAAACCTAATTCTTCATTTACCAGGATCACTTTGATCCGCCCCGGCCGCTTGGAATACCGGGTTACCAGGAACTGGCAGCAGATGGTATCCGGGATCTTACAGTCGAAACAGGCTCCCGTCTTGCTGCAGGGCGTTGCCAGCCCAAACCGCTGGGCGTTGATAGGCGCCGCCTCGTTCCGCGCCCTGGACATCGCGCTTTCCACATCCCGGGCCACCTTGTTCATCCCCACGATCATCAGCACATTCCTGGGCCCTGCGCAGATGGCGGACACCCGGTTGCTGTTCCCGTCGATGTTGACCAGGACGCCGTCCTCCGTGATGGCGTTGGAACTGCACAGGAAGAAATCACAGTCATAAGCAGCCAGCTCCATCTTCCGCTTCTCCTCCGGGTTTTTCGCCCCCTCCCGGTCATAGGCCGTGTAGTTCCCCTGGCGGATCGCATCCTTCAGCCCGATCTCCGCGATGGACATAGATCCTCCCCAGCTCACCGAACTCCCCTCCGGGATCAGCTCCAGCGCCTTCTTAAGCGCCTCCTCCTTCGACTCCACGTAGTAGCCTTCCATGTTGCGGGACTCCAGCCCCTTGATGATCGTCTCACCCAACATCCTGTTCCGCTTGATCCGATTTTCGTTCATCTCTTCTCCTCCTGTCTGGTTGGGGACGTGGTATTTTCAGAAATACCACGTCCCAGATTGAAAATACCCTGTCCCTAATTGAACCGCCCTTCCCGCATCTGCCTCCGCCTTTTCTTCCAGTCTGGCAGAAATCGGGTCATATAAGCCTGAAATCTCTTATCATGGCTTGGCTCGATCAAATGGCACAATTCATGCACCACGATATATTCCAGGATCTCATCCGGAAAATAATAAAGCCTTGTATTGATCCGGATCCTGCCGGTGCCCACCGTACAGCTTCCCCAGCGGGTCTTCATCTTCCGAAGGGTCCACCCGGAGGCATGTACTCCCATCCGGGGCTCCCATTTTTGGGCGTAAAACTCTACCTTCTCCTGCAAAACCTGCCGCTGCGCCCGGGTCAGTTCCGGCTCCGCCTCCCGGTTCACAGCCGCGGCCCGCATACGCTCCTGGTGTTTCCGGATCCAGCGCTCCTTTTCCTCCACAAACGTCCGGATCCGACTCACCGGCACCTGCCTGGGCGCTGTCACCAGCACCTGTCCCTCCGGCGGTTTCAAATAAAGATTGATGTTTTTCACCCTGCGGTATTCGATTGTAACAGGGATTTCATTAATACAGATTATTTTTGCCATAAACCTATCATACCAGAAATTTTCCAAAAAGGGACAGGGTATTTTCAATCTGGGACGTGGTATTTTTAAAAATACTACGTCCCCACCTAAAAAAACCAGGAGCGGCAGCCTTGATCTCAGGCTGCCGC
>OLQU01001340.1_pt1 | contig 17063 bp, 18 predicted proteins | sample 1672271 | NCBI WGS metagenome assembly OLQU01 (sample SAMEA3136666, study PRJEB25190) | human gut metagenome | biome: human gut; feature: human-associated habitat; material: faeces | place: Austria | collected 2013 | reverse complement strand
GCAGTTCCTATGTATCATTATCCCCTCGTAAGTGATCCTCGCAAAAGACCGCCACAATCCTGTTTCAGTTAAAGTTGATTCGCTCGAAACAAAAACACCAGAAAAGATTTATTTTGTTCTTTCCTGTCATTTTCATTTGTCCTCGCGCCTTCCTGACACGCTTCTACTTACGGGAACGTACCTGTAATGCTGGTATAGGATTGTCAAAGTACACTGGCAAAATTTACCTGCCTATTAAATAGCCGATGAAAAATGCTGTTATTATTCAATTTTCAACAAATTATTTAATTTCTTTCTTAAACGGTTTCTTTTGGTATAAACAGTCTGTTCTGCCATTCCCATAATTTTGGCAATCTCTCTTCCTGAATATCCCCATGTACTAAGCAAAAGTATCTCCAGTGTCTGATGCTCCGTATCCTTTAACAGTTCATACACCCCTCTGTTTCCCACATGATCTAAGAGTTCCCGGACATCCATTGCAAACGGTTCGCCGTCCTCTGGTTTTCCTGTATCAATCTCCTGCATCGTTTCTTCCAGTCGTTCCCGGTATCTGCGTTCTTCCAGAAAATCTTCCCAGTCCATCTGTCTTAATTTCTGAATCTTCTCTTCGTCCATTCCCAGTTCACGCAGTTTCTTTTCTTCCTGTTCTTTCCAATAACGCCATTTTCGTTCTTCACTTGCTTTGTTATAAGCCATTTATCTTTCCTCCGATCTGATTTTTGCTATAGAAATCAAATCGGAGCATGGCGGTGAACGTATTGATGCAATCTTACCATTTTCGAAAAATGTCGAAAAAAAAAGTGCTGCAACCTGTATGATTACAACACTTTGTTCCTTCTTACTTTTTTGTTTTTTCAGTCGCTCCCATTGATGCAAATGCTACTTCTCCTTTTTATGCCTTTCTAAAAAGCAACGGAAAAGTAAAAAAGACTGGCAGAGCCATATTATATAACAGCCATCTGTCAGTTACTTTTAGTCAAATTCAATATTTTTTGACATTAATACCTAAGTTCCCCCTTTATAATACAATGAATTTAATAAAACCTTTTCTTCTAATTATACTCTATTTTTTTACTTTATAATTCTTCAACGATTAATCTAAATCCATGCATTCCAACTACAATTATCGGTACCCCTTTGGAGATTTCTACTCCCTTATCTGAATTTAATGCTTGCATTTTGATTTTCTTTCCTTCAATGATTCCTCTTCCATGCCATGTAATTTTTGTTTCTGAAATCCCCGCTTCCCACAAAAACTTCTTTTCTTTCCTATATTTCAAAGAATTCATTATTGCGCGTACACAACAATTTATTCCACAAAATATTCCAACCATAATCATCATATTTACAAGCAAATTTCCCTGTATATAAATCGAACATACCATAGCAGCAATGTCCAATATAAACCCACTATTTATTATATAACCACCATTCCAATCTGTCCCTATTCCATAAAATAACTCTTTTCCTGTATATTTTTCAAAGCAACTGATCACCAATCCATATACCCCCAAAATACTTCCCACTATTAAATATACATATGAAGGTAATTTTTCCATTCCACTATTTTGAATAATATCACGAAAAAAATTCCCTTTTGAAAGTATAAAATATATGCCATTACATATCGGTAATATACATGCGATAGATAACATCCACCAAATCATATCATAATCTATAATATTTTGATACAATTGATTCATTTCAGCTGCTGTCTCTTTAGGATTTCCCATCTGACGAACAGATTCTTCCTCTGCCTCTTCTAATGTCAATCCTTTTTCAATTAATGCATTAATTGAATCCTCAATATGATCTTCATATTCTTGTATAACCTTTTCTCTGGCTAATGAATTTCTGATTCCTTTGCCTAAAACTTTTATATATTCTCGCTCTTGCAACTTCGTTTACTCCATCCTTATACCGTACTATAAAGCACATCAGCTAATGCTTTTTTATATACATTCCATTCTTCAATCATTTTTTCTAAATATTTTTTCCCATTTGGAGTAATCTGATAATACTTTCTTAGTTTTCCATTTACTTCCTGACTATAACACTTTAAATATCCTGACTGTACCATTCCATGTAACATTGGATACAACGCCCCGACTCTAAGTTCAAAAATATTATTTGATCTTTTTGCTAATGTATCGATCATTTCATATCCATACATGTCTTTTTCTGACAAAAGTTTCAAAACTAACATAGCTGAATTACCGGAAACCATATTCTTATTAACCTTCATTTTTTTACTCCTTATTGGTATCTCTTAATAATATACCATTCAATAATATCTTAATATCCAACGTTTTTCAATATAATGCTTTTTATATCTGGGCCATTTTATTTAATATTTTCTCATAATATTTCTCATTGGTTTCTTTTTTTACTAGCGTATCCACAATAACTCCATCTTTTAAAAAAAGTGTTTTTTTACCGTAGCTTGCCATTTTAGGATCATGTGTAACCATCACTATTGTTTTATTCTGTTCTTTATTAATATGAACTAACGTTTTTATCACTTCCAAAGAGGCATTTGAATCTAAATTCCCCGTTGGTTCATCTGCTAATATTAATTCGGGATTTTCTACCATTGCTCTACAAATAGCAGTCCTTTGTTTTTCACCTCCGGATAATTCATATGGATATTTAGCTAACAAATGTACTATTCCGAATTTTTTTGCTATTTGCTTTACAGATTCAATACTTTTATTCAAGTTATTTTCATTTAAAATTAAAGGCAACATAATATTATCTTTTACTGTTAAGCTATTCATTAAATAATAGTCCTGAAAAACAAATGCAATTTCTGTCCTTCGTATCTTAGCAAGATTTTCTCCATAGATATCTTGTACATTTTTCCCTTTATATAACACAGATCCCTTACTAGGTTGACTAAGCATTCCTATTATTTTTAAAAGTGTTGTTTTACCACATCCTGAACTTCCCATAATGCTTATAAATTCTCCCTCATGTACTTGAAAGGATATTCCTTTCAAAACAGAGTAAACATTTTCTTTTCCATTATTACTTACCGTATTGTAATTTTTTTCGATTTTCTTAACATCTAATATAATGTCTCTATTCATCTTGAATCCCCCTTTCAATCTGTTTAAAAAGGCTCCATGCAATTCCCGATACGATTAAATAAATACTCATTATCAATATAATTATTACTACAATACTTTCACTCACATATCGTATCATCCAATACCCAGATAAATCCTTGTATAATATTTTAATTAAAACCAAAATAAAAGCAAATGGAACACTGCTTACACAAGCGACTTCACCCGTAAGTAGTATTTCACGATGCAAATATTTCTTTATCATCTTTTCATCCATTCCCAAACGATAAAAGAAAGTAAATTTCCATTTAAAATTATTTTTGTAACTTGCAATATTATTACATAATGTGAAAATACTACAAATAGCTAACGTAATTACATTTATTACCATTGCACATACTTTCAACATATTATCTTTTTGTTCTTCTGTCATTAACTTTCTTTTTTCATATATTAGATTTCCAGATTTATAATCAAAGAAATTCACTTGTGAATTCTTTTCAGCATATTTATATATTTTGTTAACCACTTGCTTATAATGCTGTGGAATATTCATCGCTATCGTTAAATCTGATCCTCTTGCTGATTTACTAATTCTTTTATATTCTAAATCAGAAAACACAATAACTTCTTCAAATACCTTTCCTCTTATTCCACTCTCCTCTAATTGTCTGCTTTTAAAATTTCCTAATATGATTTTATTTGTATCACCAATAATTTTGTAATTCCTTGTAAACTCGTTACCTGGCATAACTCTCATTGTATAAATCCAGATGTCCGCATCTGCATTCCCTATATATAACCTCGGGTTCTTTTTCCCATAATCAATCCCTAAAGTCCCATATTCTGACTTATCTCTTTGATAAACTACATATATTTCATTAGGGCGTAATTTTAATCTGCAACCAGTTAATTTTCTATATTCCGAAGCAGAAATTCCCATATGTTCTCCATAATCTCCCGATGTAACTCTTATACTTGGAATACATTCTGCGGTAATTCCGTACTCTTCTTTCAAATTATTTAAAAATCCTTTATCTTCTTTATTCGCCCCCCATACTAAATCATACGGATAATTTGTTTTCTGTACAGTAGGTATTGTATCTATAATTTGAAAAGAAAATGTAAATATAATAATAAATAAGAACGCCGCTACTACATACGAAACATTTACATGGCGATAAAAATTACTACACCAATTATCCATCCAAAATATTTTTTTATAGTATTTCTTATCTTTTTCAAAATTTCTTATAAAATATGCACCATAAAAGTATAAAAAAAGTAATATTGTAATAATTGCTAATAATGTTGGAATAGTAGTTCCGCTCTTTCCCCAATATGTTATAAGCGATATAATTGTTATCCCTGCCATGACAACTGTGACCAAACACATCACATTATTTGTTTTGACCTTTTGTCTCGTCTCACTTTCATTGCTTATAAGATAATCTATTCCAAGACATGAAATTGTTTGATCACAAAATATAAATCCTAATCCAAAAATTAAAAAACTGATAATCAAAGTAAGTTTCAGTGGTGCATATCCGTATTGAATAGGATGTCTAGTCTTTTCAAAAAAATATTCTAAAATCATTTTCAAAATTTTGGATTCGATATCCCCTGCTAATATTCCAAAAATAATACTGCAACATACTATTCCCAGATATTCCCAGATAATAAATTCGTATTTATGCTTTCTTTTCATTCCAAATATCGTCAATGTTTTATACACAGCAGCTCTTTTTCTTATGTATGCAATTAAAATTAGTACTAAAAGAATTAATAATATTGCGTATGGAATAAGAAATTCTTTTTCTACATCTATAAGCAAATATGTCATTTGAGGGATGGCTCCTGTTGATATATACGAAAGGCAACCACCCACTGCTGTTGAAAAATATATAAGCGAAATGACCCAACTACATCCTAAAATAGTCCGAATATAATCATTTTTATTCGCCTTTAATATATTCCAAAACAACTTACTCATAAATCTTGCCACCCCTCTTATCTTATAAAAACAACTTGTATACAAACAAAAATATGAGACATATTATTTTTATTAAAAATGAAATACCCGTCATACCTTCTGCAATCATTGATTCTCTATGTCTTGCGCGTCCTATGGCACATATGATATTTAAAACCAAGAAAAGACAGCAACATACTGCACCAACAACAATCAGCTGATTAGCAGTTCCTATTCCACCCTCTTCATTTATTATTTTTTGTAAGTCAGAATGCAACATTATATTGATCCTCCAAAGGCACAATATAAATCCTACAACGTTTAATGGTATATCTAGTAACAAAACAGCATTTCCTAATTTTTTCATATATATTACCTCCGTATTAATTTATATATAATAGAAAAACTTGCAGCTTTAAATTATGTAATATTAATTTTTATGAAAAATCTGGTGTCCTATAACTATGTATTACTTTATTATAGTCTGTTTGATAACTGCTTCCACGATTTGCATATTTGTCATTTTTACATTTGCACCAAGTAGTAGCAATAGATTTACAAGCTGCTGGACAAGTAATTGTACATGCTCCTCTAGGTGTGATTGAATCTGAACCTTCAATTCTTACTTTTTTTCCTAACATAAGATAACCTCCTTTTTAGCTGCAAGTTTTTCTATTATTTCACATATTTTTTTATATGTTATAAATTCTTTATTTTCTAAATATATATTTAAATTGTCAATTTTAAACTGATTTTTCAAATCCATATAAACCATTACCATTTCCCGCGGATTGATATTCAATACTTTTCCAAATAAATTTAGTTCTTTATATTCTTCATTAGATTTAAAATCAATTCCCGTTCTTTTCAAAAAAATTTTACTAATTATTTCTTCAAACATCTTTATCCCTCTTCCACATTTAAATTGATTTAATCTGTCCATTGATTGTTAATTTTTTTAATATATCATCCGTAATTTTTTCAATATAATTTGATTCATATAAATCGGCATCCTCTTCATTATCTGGTTCGACTATAGTTAAATATCTCTCCTTCTGATAAGTTTCTGTCTCATCTAGCTGTAATCTCAAATTTGTCGGTATCAAATAATCAGGATTCACACCATATTTTTGAATAATACTTTTTCTTATTGATTCATAATCTTCTTCTCTATATTCCGCATATGGTAATAACACAAGCAATATATCTGGCATGACCGATAAAAAAATTTCATATGCCGTTATTCCCAAATTCGCAATATATTTTTCAGACGGTGCATATAATTCTCCTGGAATTCCTATTAATATTATGTCGGGCTTTTTTACCTCTTCTAACTTTTTTAGGTATCGATTAAATAACAATATTTTATCTTTTTCCGAATTTTCATGATTCTTCATAAATTCCGGCATTGGATAAAAGCCATAATATTGAGATTCTTCTTTTGTACCTATTTGCATCAGATTAATATTACGCTCCAGAAATGCCTTTCTCAATTTCAATTGAATTTCAAACTTTCCCAAGCCTCCAAACATACTAGAAATAAATATTACTGGAGTGTTAATTTGCATCAGTGAATTTGGAATTTCCATCTTTGTATTCATAAAAGATTTTTCTGTATATTCATATCGGAGTATTGTTGGATATTTTTTTCTCAACATATACTTAAGATTTTCACCAAACAATATTTTCTTGTTATAACGAATTGCCATCTTAATATATGGTAAATAATATATTTCGAAATCTAATGGGAATCTAAAATCCGCAAAGAAAATAAACTCTGGATTATATTTCACAATACTTTTTTCAAATTCAAATGAAAAAGGAATACTCTCTTTATCATTATCAATAAATACTTTTCTATCATCCCAGCCTTGTAAAGCGACTAAACAAACCGGTTGTAAGTTGTCCAAAAGATTTGTAAATTTTATCCAATATTCACTTTCTTTTCCAAATGGGTAAATCAATACACTATTCATAACCATTCCTCTTCCCTATCGTTGGTAATCATACATTTTCAATACACAATAATCTTTAAATTTATCTTCTACACTCTTTCGAATGCTCTTACATTCCTCAAGTAAAGCACGTTTAGGATCACTGGTTGATGTATCTAAATTGGCAGCACAAACATTACAATAATCATATGCCCAGCAATTATGACATTCCTTTTCCGTTAGTTTTTCTATATTCATTATTTTGATTACTTGTTTCTTATCAATTCCTTCTTTAAGATTTCCAATTTTCATCTCTTCCGAAGTTTCGCTTACCCTTTCACAAGGATAAAAATTCCCGTCTACATCTACAAATATCCTATAATTTCCGGGTACGCAAGGACCTCCGTGATGTGCCTTTTGAGGGATCCTTTCTCTACCTATCAAATTTTTTTCAAATCTCAAACTATCTAATTCCATTCCTCTTGGTCTGGATAATGGTGAAAGTTTTTCTTTAGGATATTGCTCAATTTTACTTAACAATAGTAAAAACTCTTCATATCTCAATTCTTCCATAAAACGCTCTGACACCTGTGTTCTTTTTTTACTATTGTGAGTATTAATTAAAGATGACATAAACACATTGTTTTTTAATAACTCCTCTCCTGATATGTAATCTGAAACACAACTATAACTTCTTTCTGGATTTAATACCGTGTTAAAACTTACTTTTTTAGAAAAATATTCAGGATACTCTTCTTTAATCATTTTTATATTTGAAAGTAATTTTTCAAATGATCCTTGATTACTTGAAGACCTTCTACTTAAATCATGTATTTCTTTTGGACCATCTAAGCTAAACATCATAAGAACATTATTTTCTAAAAAGAATTCAACTATCTCTTTAGTAACTAGCGTTCCATTCGTTGTCAAATTATAATATAATTGTTTTCCATTGCATCTTCTTTTAGCATAACTTACACATTCTTTAATTAAGTCAAATTCTAATAAAGGCTCTCCTCCGTAAAATCCAATATGTAATACATCTGTATCCGATGAATGCTCCGCTAGATAATCAATTGCAGCCATAGCCGTTTCTAATGACATTCTTTTATTATTATGAACACGATTGTAGTAGCTTCCAGAATAAACGCAATACTCACATCTCAAATTGCAATTTTGCGTTACTTGTAATATAACTGATGTCATATTATTATTAATATAACTATTTACATATTTACTTTCTGGATGCTCTGTTATTTGAACTCTATCAGCCTTTAAAAATCCATGTTCAATCAAATTTAATATATACGCTCGAACTTCCTTATCCCTTATTTGCAATACTTCTTCATAATCCGGTATCTTTTTCAGTACTTCATATACTTTTTCTGGAACTTCAAGAATTTTATCCGTATTAACATCATAAATATAGCAATTTGCACCTATATTAAAAGCATGAATAAACATTTTTTCTTTTTTCATAGCTGGTCTCCTTCTTTCATTCTTCTTTACATTCGTTATATAATTTATAATATTTTTTTTCTTTTTTTATTAATTCATCATGACTTCCTTCTTCCACAATTTCTCCTTTATTAAGAACATATATATAATCAGCTATAAGATGTACATAATTAATTTTGTGGGATATATATATTAAAATTTTATTTTTGGATATTCCCTTATAAATTTCAAAAAGTTTTTTTTGTAATAATATATCTAAAGAAGCATCAGCCTCATCAAAAAAGTACACATCTGCTTCTCTATAAAAAGCTCTCGCTATTGCTAACCGTTGCCATTCACCTATTGATATATCACTGCTGCCAAACCAGTTTCCAATTGTACTATTAATTCCTAACTTTTCTATTCTTTTTTTTAAATCCACAAATTCTATTATATTCCATAATTTTTTATATTGATTTTTTCCACCTTCCACTCCTAATGTAATATTATCTTTTATAGACATTTCATATTTTACATAATCCTGAAAAACACATCCCATTTTTTTGTAGTAGCTTTCCAATGATATTTCCTTCAAATTAATATCATTAATAAAAATATCTCCTTCATAATCCTGATATAATCCTAAAATTAATTTAATTAACGTAGTTTTCCCTGATCCATTTTCCCCCACAAAAGCAACCCTTGCTCCAGTATCTAATTGCAAATTAATATTATGTAAGGCATATTTGCCATTTGCATATTTAAATGATACATTTTTAAATTCTATTTTCTTTATTTCTTTTATTTCTGTTCCCTTTATATCATCATTAATTTTTTTATTTAGAAATTCGAACAATAAATTTAAATATAACGTTTCTTCAAATAAATTATTTATTCCTGTAAAAATTCCTTTTGCGCTTTCTTTAACTTTTTCAACCGAATCAATATATGCAGTAACATCACCTATTAAAATAGCCCCAGTAATCCCTAAATTAATCGTATAAAACAAAATTATTCCAGAAAAACATAGCTCTAATAAATCATATCCTAATGATATAAAAAAAATGTTTTTTAACATCTTCTTATCCTGTTCAATAATTTCCCCAGTCATTTTTTTAAACTTGCCAATCAAATTAGCTGCTACTCCATATAACTTTATCTCTTTGAATGCATTTCCTGCCGTAAGCAAATAATTAATGTACCAAATTTTTCGTTCTTTCTTGGTCCGTTTTATTCTAATGTCAAACCACTTCTTATCTATAGCATATGTTATGAGACTTCTAATTAATGGAAATATTAAAACTATAACTACAATCCACCATTTTAAATTTATAAGTATCGCAATTGTACTACCTAACATTACAAATTGTTTTACAACATCTAACGCATCACCAACATATGCTAAAATTGAGCTTCCATTCTGACTCTTCGCCCGGTTAATAAAATCATATGTTTCTGGATTTTCATAATCCACCAGTTCTAATTTCGTGGATTTTTCTAATATCTGTAAATTAATACTATTATTAAACTTCAAACTAAATTTACTTGTATAAAATTCTTCAATATTCCCATTAATATTTTCAAGCAATAACAAAACTAAATACATGCATGTATAAAGCAATATTTCTCTAACATCTGCTTTTTTTTGTATCAAATTAATTATTTTTTGCATAATTATAATAAAGGTTGCTGGTAATAATCCTTGAATTAAAGTAAAAAATATTTTAAAAATAATATATCTTTTATCACATTCATTAATCATCAATACACATGGTCTGATGCATGTCTTCATATCTTTTTTTTCATTCACATTATCACTTCTTACTCTCTTATTATATATACTATTTATTTTATTGTCGGTCTATTTAATATCTGTTTTAAGCATATATCTTTTTCTGATATATGTCAATATATTATTTATATATTTATTAAGTCTCTATTTATTAAGTTTTAGATACAAGTTTTAAATTTGAAATAAAAACTACTGCATAATTACTCAATTTACACCTCCATATCCCATTATAGAACTGTAATCTACTGCATAATTTCTCTGCCGTACCTGATCACTGGAATTTCCCTCAATCGTGTAAACTCTTCCACCTTCACACTTTTCTACTATTCCTACATGATCCGATGTTCCATCATGATCCCAGTCAAAAAAGATGATCATTCCAGCTGTCGGAGTTGTTCCGCCACTCTGCCACTTATTCTTTCCCTGAAACCAGGACACTCCATCACTGCACAATGAGAATTTAGGAACATTCCCACTTGCAATCAGACCGCTCTGATCCGCACACCAGCTTACAAAACAGGCACACCATTCTACCCGACTGTCAAATCCGTACCAGCTCCAGAACTTCTGACCGCCACTGTTTCCAAGCTGCCCCATTGCAACCGACACAATCTGCTGATTACCAAACAAACCAGCAAACAGGCTGCCACCGGAATAATACCGCATCACATGGGGAACGTATTGGGGATCTCCGTAACTGCTCCATCCATGCGAAGCTGCCTGTTCCTGTGAAAACTGCAATGCATTGGCTTCTGTATAACCGCCTCTTTGCAATGCCCATCCTATGTAGCCATTTCCATAGTTATATCCCTGCCATGCAAGTTTCAGCTTGTCCAGATCCTGTGGACTGCTGCATCCTGCCTGTCTGATACAGTCTGCAAAGGTCTGTACTCCAACCTCTATCGAATAATCCGGATCAGTAATAGAACCAGGAGTGTGTGGGAATCTTGTATTATATGGACTTTCCGAACACTGCATCGGGTCTGTTCCCCTGCCTCCAGATTCCTGCATCATGATGGCCTGTATCGCAGACACATATTCCGGAATGCCGTATTGGGATGCATACTGCTGTATCACAGAAGTATACGCAAGCACTTCTTCACTTAGGGATTCGGAGCTTTCCGAATTACTGCTGAAAGCTGCTCCTGCAATGATTCCCACAATCAGAATAAATACCAGAAGAAATGCACTACCTCCGGCAGCAATCCATTTTCCCATTTTTTCAAGAGCTACTACCCCTTTTTGAATCGCTGCTGTAATTCCCTGTACGGATAACTTTGAACCCTTTCCAGTTACCTGAAGGACTGCTTTTCCACTTTCTGCCGATGCCTGTGCTGACTTTCTTGCCATCTGGGCTGCTCTTGCTTTCTGCATCGCCTGAAGACTTTTTTCCATCTGCTGTTTCTGCATGGATGCCTGTGTCTTTATTTTTTCTTGAGACAGACCGGATACTTTTACCACTCTCGGTGCTGCTTTCACCTGCCGTTTACCATTCTCCTTGGCAAGTGCTGCCTGCTCCGGTTTCAACTTGATTAATTTCTTTCCGCTTTCTGCCCCCTGCTCCATTGCTTCTTCGGCAGCTTTCGCTTCTTCCTGTCTGCTTTTTCTTTCCTTTATCTTCCTGTAGGTCACTCCAGCAAGTTTTTTTCCACCTTGATATGTGGTTTTCCCTATACTTTTTCCTGCCACACTCGCCGCTCTGTACTGTACGGATTCTATTTTTTCAGTTCCATACTGTGTTGGGGATTCTGACTGCCCACTGCTTTTTTCATGTAGTTCCCTTGGCTTTTCTTTTGCTTCCAGAACCGCTGAGCGAACCAGTTCTTTCGGAAGTCGGGCAGCCGGATTTCGAATCTTCGGATTCTTATCCCTTACCCGTTCCTTGATATCTTTCATCCGGTCACCCTCTTTCCGTATCTCTTATCTCATCGGGCAACATCCCGATGTTTCTTTTTTTCCTGCTGTTTCTGCAACTGCTCCACCTGTCTGATTGCCTCATTTACCAGTGGATGTTCGTTGTAATATGGCACAAGTTCCAAGTCTCCCCTGTCTTTTGATGACAACGGTAATGGATATTCCATGTCTGAATAAATTGATTCTGGATCATGAATAGAAAACTCAATAGCCGGACACATATTGGCAGATGTTCTACAATATTTCTGGTACTTTTTATATGCCTCTTCCAGCGTTCTGCATTTTGTATATTCTCCTAAATCATGGAACTCACCGCACTCTGCAGCATAAAAAGTTATCGTTACTTCTTCTTTTTTCTTCATTATGATTCTCCCGGTTTTGTTGTCATTAGTTTATAAAGGTCTGTATTCTTTGGGAACGTATTCTCAAATGGTACGATATTCCCAGAGCAACGGATTAGGCCACTGCCAACCGATACATTTGTAATATAGGACAGTTGGTTTTCGGAAATATTCAAAAGAGCTGCCAATTCTTCCCTGTCTGTACTTGCCTGATTCAAAAGAATCAAAAACTCACTGTTTGCCAACATCAGTCTTGCAGTGTCCGATTTCAGAAGTTCCTCAACATTTTGGGTTAAACCTGTCACGAATCCATTGTATTTTCTGATTCTCTTGTACAGTCGGTAGAAGAAATTTGCACTGTATTCATAGCGGAATAACAGATAGAACTCATCGGCAAATATCCATGTCGTTTTTCCTTCTTTCCAGTTCTGAATTACCCTGTTGAAAATACTGTCTAAGGTAACCAGCATTCCCAGTGGCATAAGCTGTTCCCCCAGTTCCCGGATATCATAATCCATGATCCTGTTCTTCTTATTCACATTGGTCGGCTGTGCAAAGGTGTTCAGGCTTCCATTGATAAAAAGTTCGGATGACAGTGCAAGTCCCCTTGCCTCTTCTTCCGGCTGTAACATCAACTGTCGGTACATATCTTTCAATGTCGGAACTTCTCCGGTATAACCACTTCGGATATAATCCCGGTACACATCTGCAGCACAGCGGTCCAGGATTGACTTTTCTTTTGCTGACAGGTTTCCTGCTCCAACCAACTGTTCAAATACAGACAGAATAAACTCCGATTTTTCAATCAGTGGATTCTTTTCATTGCCGTAGGCTGCGTCCATATCCATTGCATTCAGGTGATTGTCTGATGTCGCAGATACTTTTACAACCTGTCCACCCAGAGCCTCTACTAATTTTGTGAATTCGGACTCCGGATCAAGAATCAGGATATCGTCATCGGTACTCAATGCCAGATGCACAATCTCTTCTTTTGCCGAAAAGCTCTTTCCTGATCCACTGACGCCCAACCGGAAACTGTTTCCATTCATCAGTTTCTTCCGGTCGGCTACCAGAAGGTTCTTGCTGACTGCATTCTGCCCATAATAGATACCGCCCGGCTGCAGGATTTCCTGTGTATGGAACGGGATTAAAACAGCCGTTGATTCCGTTGTCAATGTACGCAGGGCATTGATCTTTCGCAGTCCGTAAGGAAGCACTGTATTGAGTCCGTCCACTTGCTGCCACTTTAATGTTGCCATCTGGCACAGATGCTTTCTTGCTATCGACAATAATAATTCCGTATCGGAATCCAACTGTTTTTTACTGTCTGCCAGATGTACCATTGTCAAAATTCCGAACATCATACGCTGGTCTCTGGTTGTCAGATCATCGAGCATTTCCTTGGTTTCTTTTCTCTGAAGTTCCATATCGTATGGTACGATTGCCGAGAAGTTATTATTAGCGTTCTGCCTTCTCTGCCAGTTGGTCACGTTGGTTTCCACACCAAGCAGTCGGTTCTGGATTTCCCTTACCGCTTCATCCGTAGGGACTGGCAGGATATCAATCGACAATATCAGATTCCGGCTGAAGTCACACAGTTCTGAAATCATGTCATCTTTAACATAACTTGCATAATCCTGCATATACAGGACTCTTCCGTACCTGTCACCGATTTTAAAATGGTCACGTTCAAATTCCATAGAATCCGGACACATCCAGTCCTTGAAACTTGTTCCCTTCTTGGCAAATTGTTTCAGATCAAATGGGAATGCCTGTGGGACATCTCCCTTGAAGAAATCCCTGAAAATCTGGAGCCGGCTCTCTGCGTCCAGTCCTTCTGCTGTGGACGATAACTTTGCCAGATGTGTTACGATGTCTGTTCCGATACGTGCAAAATAGGTTCTTGCATCATCAATCGATCTTTTATGTACACTGACGGTCAGATACCGTTCCTGATAGATGCTGTTGTTTGTTCCTGTAATCTTAGACAGGAGCATTTCGTTGTATTCTTCCCGATAGTGGTCCAGTCCATCTTCCTTCATTGGAAGCAGAATAGACTTTTCGAATTCTTCTTTATTGATTCTCCGGTTATTGATGGTAATTTTGGCAGAAATGCCGGAATCCAGTGAATTTAAGAGTTCAGAATAATCCAGAAACATTTCTGTCTTATTGTCCTTACTCGCAATATAATAGTTGATATCTGTAAAACGATATGTTTTTGAGAATTTCGTTCCCTGTTGAAAAATTCCATCCGCCCAGATTCGCTGGATGGGAATTGCCTGTTGGACGGATTTCGGAACTTTGAAGCGTTCCTTATCCATCCGAAGTGCCTGACTTAAGGTTTTAATCAAAGGCATCACTCCTTCCCTTGCGTTTCTTTCTCTGTTTTGCTTCTGCTTTTTGCTCCCGCTCTTTTATGATTTCTGCTCCATCCTTTTGATTCTTTTCTCCCAGCGAGATGGTCTCCTGCATGCAGGAGTAGTAGATATCTTCCGACTGAAACACCAGTTTCTTCGGATACAGCAATTCGGATTTGATCACTGCCCATAAAAACTGTTCGGCTGTCATACCATGATATTTGAAAAAGCCACAGGCAGCAAATGGAGCAGCACCAAGCACACACAGCCATCCGGTTATTTCCTGTCCGGTAATATCACGCATTCCAAAGTAAATTCCGACTGCTGTAAGAATCGCAAGAACAGAACACACACATTGTCTCAGGTCCAGTCCCATAAACATGGATTCCTGATAGTCCCTGATTTCTTTGTTCATCTTTACTTCCATAAATTATCGTTCCTCTCCCCTGTTTTGTTTCTTCGTTTTCTGTGGTTTTTCTTTCGGTACTTCTATCCCGGCAAATCTACAATGTTCTGCAACGCCTTCCGGATCAAATTCCGCAAGTCTTGCTAGATCAAACGCTACCTTCTGATAGGTTGCATATCCTGATCTTCCTGTTTCATTCAACACTTTTCCAAGTTTATGTTCCTTGATAAAATGAAGCATATCCTTGGTAAAATCTCCTGTTATAAAAGCCTCATTTGGCTCTAAGAACTGATAGGGCAGATTAATGGTTACATCTCCAAAATCTTCCCATTCTCTCCCTTCCTTATGGCAGAGTCCTACATATAAATTTCCATTGTTCCGATAAGAGCTCACTCGTATTGCTACTGTCTCACGTCCAAATTCCCAGTTATATCTTAATGTTTTCTTTATATCCATATTTTTAACCTCCAAGTCCCATCATTTCTCTGACAATACGGTCAGATGCCTTAATTGCTCCAACCAGCACCAGTAAATTAAATACCAGTTCTCCGACATAGTTCCACACGATTGTAACTGCACTCAACTCCGTATCTCCGACAGCCGGAGGGCTTGCTGCATAAGCAGAAAAGATAATACATGCCAGTGCAATAATTGCCCCTTCCAGACATACGCCTACATAAGAACGGATAAAGTTCTTTCCAATGGACTGCGTGGGTTCTCCTGCAAATGAGGAAATCGGAATCGGGGCGATTGCCGTATACATATAGATTTTGAACATTCTGCCATACACTGTCAGGATCATTACAAATGACAATACAGTGATCAGCAGACTGCCAAGCAGTGTAACAATCCACAACGGAATGGATTCCAGCATTCCCACGCTCTCAATCTTATCTACAATCTCCGTTGGCAGTTCCGTCACGCTTCCTGCCATACTGGAGCCACTCATTACGGTTGTCACGATTCCCTGCACAATGGAAAACAGTGCCTGCATAAGTTCCATCCCGTATGTAATTGCTCCCTGAGCAAGTGCAAACCGGATAAATGCTTTTAGCACATGTTCCGGCTTTTTCAGATCTGTAAAACTGCCACACGTTTTAATGATTCCGGCTGCGAAAAATAATACCAGTAATCCATAAGCAATGGCTGTCAGTGCATCATTAATATTTACCATAATCCGCCAGATGCCGCCGCCCTTAAAAGTTGCCGGATTTTCGGTCAGCAGAGTCCACAGTTCTGCCATCTTTTCACTCCATGTGGATAGTGCTGAGTTTAGATTCTGTACAATCCAGTTATCACTCAAAAACTCTCACCTCCTTAAACATATTTTTGAATACAGGAGTACCTTCCGGCACTCCTGCTGTTTCCTGATATATTTTTTCAAAGAGGCTTACGCCATAATCAAATCGAGGATTTCTTTGGCGAACGTAATAATTACCCCTCCGGCCAGTGTCAGAAATCCATTTGCCCTCTGGCTTGGATCATGGCTTTTTAAAGACAGACCAACCTGCACAACACCAAATCCAAGCAAAATCAAACCGATCGCACGAATCAGAGAAAAAATAAAGGTAGACAGGTTATTGATAACGGACAACGGATCTCCGGCTGCGAATGCGGTCGTTGCTCCAACCGTTACGGTCAGTACCAGTGCCATATAAAGGCTCATCCACTTTTTCTGTTTTCTCCCCATCGGCATCGGGGTTATCATTTTTTCAGTTGTATTCTTTTTTGTTCTATTTTTTTCTCCTGTGAGAAGTTTCTTCAATACACATCACTCCAATCCATCAAAAAACTGCTATTCACCAAGGATGTCCTCGGTAGACAGCAGTTCGTAATCGTCTA
>OLQU01001336.1_pt1 | contig 17107 bp, 15 predicted proteins | sample 1672271 | NCBI WGS metagenome assembly OLQU01 (sample SAMEA3136666, study PRJEB25190) | human gut metagenome | biome: human gut; feature: human-associated habitat; material: faeces | place: Austria | collected 2013 | reverse complement strand
ATTGTGGAACTGCGGAAAGGATGTCCTTATGTACAGATCAAGGGGATCCACTTTTTCTCCGGAACGCAGAAAAAAGGGACGGCGAAGATCCGGGAGGAGATCGCTTATCTGGACCGGCGCTGCCGGGAATTGGAGGAAGAGTATGGATTCTCGGTAGAAACGCTAGAGTACGGGCCCGGTCTTTCAGTGGCTTATTTCCAGGGGGAAGAAGACCGGCTGCAAGTGGATCTGCAGGAAACCGCAGAGGCGCTGGAGGCTATGGAGTGGCGGGGAAATGTGATCCTGGAGATGGGGAGAGCCCTGACTGCATGCTGCGGCTATTATCTCACCAGGATCTGCGAAGTCAAGCAAAGTGACGGGAAGAATTATTGTATGACGGACGGCGGTATCCATCAGCTTCACTATGATGGTCAGATCCGGGGGATGTATCTTCCGAAGATCCAGATGATCCCGGGAAGCCAGGAGGAAGATGAACAGGAGTGGACGGTATGCGGAGCTTTGTGTACCGTTAATGATCTGCTGCTTTGCCGTGTGCGGCTGGCGGGACCGGCCATTGGAAAAACACTGGTTTTTGAACAGACGGGAGCCTACTCGGCGACAGAGGGGATGGCTTTGTTTTTAAGCAGGGAACTTCCGGCGGTGGCGCTTTACAGCCGGGATATGGGCTGGAAGCAGATCCGCCGTCGGCAGCCGACTTATCCCTGGACAATGAAAAAGGAGGAAGCAGAATGGAAACATTGTTAATGATCTTAAATGAGATTGACGACAGTATAGAGTATGAGAAGGAGGAGGCGCTGATCACAGGAAGAGTGTTGGATTCCTTTGCTGTGATCACTCTGGTGTCAGAACTGGAAGCGGCTTACGACGTCCGGATCGAGGCGGCGCAGATGACGCCGGAGAATTTCAACTCTGTCCGGGCAATGTGGGAGATGATCCAGAGATTGAAGGGGTAGACAGTTTATGGCGTATCATACAGGACTTTATCTCTTTTTATTCCTTCCGGCCGCTCTGGCGGCTTATCAGATGGTTCCCCAGCGGCACCGCTGGAAGATCCTGCTGCTTTTTGGCTATCTGTTCTTCTATCTGATCAGTGGGGAGCTTTTGCTGTACCTCCTGGGAACAACAGCCTTTACTTATCTGGCCGGGCAGTGGATCGAGAGTGCGAAAAGAAAGAGAAAACGGTGGGTGCTGACCTTGGGAGTAACGGTGCTCCTGGGGGTGCTGGGGTATCTGAAGTACGCGCCGTTTCTTGTAAGGAATCTGAATTTCCTGGCAGAGAAGATGCTGGGAGGAGAGCTTTTTACGGTTCAAAAACTGCTGCTCCCGGTAGGCATTTCCTTTTATACATTGCAGGCAGTGGGGTATCTGGCAGATGTGTACTGGGGGAAGATCAAGGCGGAGACTCATCCGGGAAAGCTGGCGCTTTTTCTGGGATTTTTCCCTCAGATCATGGAAGGCCCAATCAGCATGTACTCCCAGACAGCAGATCAGCTCTGGGAAGGGAAGGCACTTTCGTCCGCAGACTTATGGAACGGCGGGGCGAGGATCCTGTGGGGTCTTTTTAAGAAGCTGGTGATCGCGGACCGTCTCTATATCCCGGTGCGGCAGATCTTTGGCCATTATCAGGATTACGGCGGCCTGATCACGGCAGCAGGAGCGGTAGCGTATACCATTCAGCTTTATATGGAATTTTCAGGCTGTATGGACATTGTGATCGGCAGCGGCCGGATGTTTGGGATCCGTTTGCCGGAGAATTTCCGTCAGCCCTTTGCCTCTGCGGATGCGGCGGAATTCTGGAGGCGCTGGCACATTACTCTGGGAACCTGGCTGAAGACCTATGTGTTTTATCCGGTTTCCATGTCCGGCCCGGTAAAGCGCTGGAATCAGTTTGGTAGGAAGCATTGCGGCAAATATATTACAAAGCTGGGGGTATCGGCCATGGCGCTGTTCCCTGTCTGGCTGTGCAACGGTCTTTGGCATGGACCCAGGTGGAGTTATATTTTCTTTGGTATGTATTATTTTTCCGTCCTGATGACAGAAATCGCCCTGGAACCGGTGGAAAAATTTATCAGGAGGGGGATTCACATCCGGGAGGATGCATGGTGTTGGCATGGAATAAGAGTATTGAAGACCTGGGCGATCATCTTTACGGGAGAGTTGTTTTTCCGGGCAGATGGTTTCCGGGCCGGACTTGCGATGTTTCTTAGTATTTTCCGGGATTTTTCTCTGGAGCCTCTTTGGGATGGTTCGTTCCTGAAGTTGGGACTTCGGCCTGGAGATTTTTATGCGGCAGCCATTGGGTGTTTGGTAGTGGGAATTTATGGAATGGCCAGGGAGAGAGGATGGATCCGGGAGGCGGCGCTGGAGGAGATGAGGCCTTCTCTTCGCTGGGGACTTTGCTACAGCCTGATCTTGGCGGTAGTGATCTTTGGAGCATATGGAACAGGATATCAACAGGTGGATTTGATTTATGCAGGATTTTAAGAAGAAGTTAAAAACAGGGATCAGAAAACTGGGAGGAGCAGGCGCGTTTACGGGGATCCTGCTGTGTATTCTTCTTTTCCTTTCCCAGGGGGTGGTCAGGCTTGTGAAAGAAGATGCAGGGCTATTGCTGGAAGGAAATAAGAGTATTGCAGGGATCCAGGGAGAGAAAGAACATACCATCGACCTGCTTGTAGTGGGAGACAGTGAAAGTTATACTACAGTCTCTCCCATGCAGCTGTGGCAGGAACAGGGGATCACTGCCTATGTCTGCGGGAAACCGGGGCAAAAGATCCAGGAAAGCTACTATGCCTTGAAGACGGCTTTTAAAACACAATCTCCTAAAGTGGTGCTTCTCGAGACAAATGTAATATACCGGTATAAAGGGGATATGGCAGGAATTCAGACCTTGTTAAGCGAACTGCGAAGTTATTATTTCCCAATTTTCCGTTTTCATGATGTGTGGAAACCGCTGTTGACCGGAGAACGTTATCAGGGTGAAGCATATAAGGGTTTCCGGATTCGGACGGGAGTCAAACCCTATCGGGAAGGAAGCTATATGAAAGAGACCACCGAACAGAAGAAGATTGAAAAGATGAACCTGCACTATATGGAAAAGATCATAAAGCTGTGCAGGGAAAACGGGGCGGATCTTTTGCTTTACAGCGGCCCCTCCCCGGTGAATTACAATTTCAGGAAGCATAATGGCCTGGCAGCCCTTGCAAAGGAAAAAGGTCTGACTTATCTGGATCTGAATCTGGAGGAACTGGGGATCAACTGGGAGACAGATACGACGGACAAGGGAGATCATCTGAACCTGTCAGGGGCTGAGAAGGTAACCAGACATCTGGGGAAATTTCTGGCCGAATCCAGGGAGCTTCCAGACCGGCGCGGGATGGAAGGATTTGAAGAATGGGATGAAAACGCAGAGAAGTTTGCCGAAGAAGCAGGACCAAAACTTCTGAAGATCCGTAGCGGAACTGCGAAGAAAGGATAGAAAACCTATGGAGAAGGAACAGATATTGATCATTGAGGACGACCCGGATATCCGGGAAGGGGTGCGTATTCTTCTGGAAAGTGAGAATTATGAAGTCCGGGAGGCGCCGGATGGGGCAAAAGGCCTTGCGGCATTGGAGGAGTCTACGGATCTGGTGATCCTGGACGTGATGATGCCGGGGATGTCAGGGCTGTGTACCTGCCGGGAGATCCGCAAGAGGTCGTATGTCCCGGTGCTTTTTCTGACGGCCAAAGCGCAGGAATCGGACAAGCTGATCGGACTGATGGCCGGCGGGGACGATTATCTGGCGAAACCATTCTCCTATACAGAACTTCTGGCAAGAGTCAAGGCATTGCTGCGCCGTTACAGGGTTTACAGCGGGAAAAAGATTCTGGAGGGGGACGGACAGGAGGAATATCTGGAGGCTGGGGATATCCGCCTTCATAAGGAATATAATCAGGTTTATGTAAGTGGAACGGAAAGAGATCTGACAGAGACAGAATATGGGATCCTGAAACTTTTGATGTCCCACCCGCGGAAAGTTTTCTCGGCCAGAAATCTTTATGAAAGCATTTGGGAGGAGCCTTATTTCTACAACTGTAATTCCACCGTCACTGTGCATATCCGGAAGCTTCGCCTGAAGATAGAAGAGGATCCGCAGAATCCCAGGAGGATCCAGACAGTTTGGGGAAAGGGGTATCGATTCGATGGCAGCGCTTAACAGAAAGGACTCTCTTTCCTTTCTGCTGCTGCGGCTGGTAGCCGGCGCGCTGGCGGCCGGGGTTCTTTTCTTTTATTTTCTGAGTTTCGCGGGAGATTATCTTGTAGTCTGCTGGTATCAGAGCAGTGATTATGTGGAGCGCAGGGAAAGAGAATATACGGAGAACCTGCAGGATTATGTGACAGATAATGAGATCAGCATAAAAGACGGGAAAAAGATCACAGAGTGGGTGAAGGAGCAGAAGATCCTGGCGCTGAAGATCTATCAGGATCAATGGCTGGTCTACGATTCCTATTACCTTCGGGATATGGAAAATCTTACGGAAGAGGAGCGGGAACAGAAGTACAACTCGCGGGAGAACTATTATCCGGTTCGGTTCCCGGACGGAAACGGAGAAGTGGTCTTCTACGGAGCCTATCAGTATCAGTTATATAATTTCGTCATGATCCTGGAACTTTTGGCAGCGTTTTTCCTGTTTCTCGGGCTGGTGCTTTGGGGAGTAAGGAGAAAGATGGACTATATCCGTCAGCTGGGACGTGAGATTCAGATCCTGGAAGGCGGGGATCTGGAATATCCGATCACTGTGGAGGGGAAAGATGAACTGGCTGTGCTGGCGAAAGGGCTGGAAGCCATGCGCTGTTCCCTTAAGGAGCAGATGGAGCAGGAGGCGCAGCTTGCGAAGGCGAACCAGGAGATCGTGACGGAGATGTCCCACGATCTGCGGACCCCGCTGACTTCGATCCTGCTGTACACAGAGATCCTGCGGAAAAGGAATGGGATCAGTGAAGAGAAGCTTCAGGAATATCTGAGGAAGATCGATGAGAAGGCCCGGCGGCTGAAACAGTTGTCGGATCATCTCTTCCGATATGCGCTGGTGGCGGGGGAGGAAAGCCCCAGGCTGGAGGAGCCGGAGCAGTATCGGGAGGTATTCTATGATCTGCTCTCGGAGACTTGCAGTTATCTGGAGGAGAAGGAATTTCAGACGGAAGTTCATATAGACTGGGAGGAGAGAAGGATTCGGACAGACAGGACCTATGTTGCCCGTATCCTGGACAATATTACGTCTAATATTGTGAAATATGCAAACAAAAATGAGCCGGTAGTTATTCGCTGTGGTGCCAGCCGCGATACAGTGCGGCTGACCTTTGCAAATGGTGTTGGCATACCGGCAGGAAGGGAGGAGAGTACGGGGATCGGTCTCATCAATGTGAAAAATATGATGGAGCGGATGGGAGGGACCTGCCGGACGGAGCAAAGCAGAGAGCGGTTTTCTCTTACGCTGCTGTTTCCCTGTATATGAATTGTGAAAAGCAGCCACACGGGATTTTTGTGTGGCTGCTTTTGGAATGTCAGATTATTCTGTTCGCAGTGCCGTTACCGGATCGCTTTTTGCCGCCTTGCGGGAAGGGATGAGACCTCCCAGCAGAGTCAGGATCACACTTAACAGGATCAGGATCACGGCAGGAACTACAGGCAGGAACGCATTGACGTCGTTGGTGTCTGCAATGTGATGGATCAGGGCGTTGCCGGGGATCAGGATCAGAAGGGTTGCTCCGATACCGATCAGTCCGGCACACAGGCCGATGATGAAGGTCTCTGCGTTGAACACCTGGGAGATGTTCTGCTTGGAGGCTCCAATGGCCCGCAGGATGCCGATCTCTTTCTTGCGTTCTAGAACGCTGATGTAGGTGATAACGCCGATCATGATGGAGGATACGATCAGGGAAATGGCCACAAAGGCGATCAGTACATAGCTGATGATGTCGATGATGTCTGTGACAGAGGACATCATGGAGCCCACCAGATCAGTATAGGTGATCACCTGCTCGTCTTTTCCTTCTTCTTCCATCCGGCTGTTATAGTGATCCAGGATGGATACCACCTGTTCCTTGCTCTCGAAATCCAGAGGATAGATGTCAATGGAAGATGGCTCGGCAAAATCCACATAGCCAAGGGTGGTCAGGTTGCCGTCGTAGGAAGCGTCCTGTCCGGAACTCATGGACATCATCAGTTCCGTTAAGTCTTCCCCGGTCATGTTCATCTGGAAGGCCTCCGCGAAAGCGTCTGCATCAACGCTGATGGCATCCTGGAGGGCGCTGCCGATGTTGGACATGGCGCTTTCAAGGGCCTCTGTCATGCCGGAAGCAAGCTGGGTCATCATCTGCTGCAGGGCGGAAGAGATCTGGTCTTCCAGAGCGTCTCCGATGGCGTTGCCGTAGGAGGCCATAGCGCTGCCCATATAGGTTTCCACTGCTTTCATAAGCTGGTCTTCCAGAGCGTCCGTATCTACCGTTGCCGCCAGTCCTTCCGCCAGGCGCCGCTGGCCGTCCTCTGTCTGGAGATACGTAAGGAAGTGGAGACCCATCTGAGTGGGATCCGGTTTGCCCTGCTCTTTGGCATAGGCGCTGTAGCCGGAGACCAGAGCGGAAGATAAGGATTCCAGCTGTGCATCGGTGATGGTGACATCAGCGGTTTTGGCGATATCATCTGCCCAGGAATTTACCACAGAGAGACCATCGCCGCTCATATAGGATTCCAGAGCATGGTAGAAGTCATCAACAGTCGCAGGTTCTTTATTGGATAAAGAATTTTTAAATCCCTCTTTGAGATTTGATAAAAGTTTCTGCACCTGTGTGTTGGATACAGTAACGTTGGCAGTCTTTTTTACAATCTCCAGGATTGCCTCTTTCATAACCTTTTTGGCGGCATCTGTTTTCAGATATCCCTCAAAGCTGCTCTGCAGCCCGGAGTAATCCGCTTCCGGGTGTTCCTTCCCATACTGATTAAAACCTTCCATCAGGCTTGCGGCCATCTGACGGAACCCCTCCTGGGAGACGGGGATCTCCATGCTTCCCATCATCTCTTCCAGATCTACCGTGCCAAGATCGGGCAGGTCTATATTCAGATTGCCCAGATCGATCAGGCCGGACAGATCCATGGAATCTCCGGCGCTTGCGAAGACATCCGCGAAGTCAAAAGAACTGGAGAGATCCGAGAAGGCACTTTCATCGAATCCGAAGGCTTCTCCCAGTTTTCCCTCGTCAATGGTGACCAGGGATTCCATATCGAAATCATTTTCGGAACTGTCTTCCCCAAAGGGTTCCCCGGTAAATACATTGATGTCTGGATCTTCCAGCTGCTTTTGTACGATCTGGCTTTCCTGTGCCTGCTGTGCCACATGGCGGGTCAGGGCAGGAGTGTAGCCGATGCCGGAGGTGAGAACGAAGCCGTTGCCGTCTTCTGAGGGCTGTACCACGCCTACGATCCGGATATCCTCTCCTTGTTCCACCAGATCCCGCATGTAGTCAGAGTCGTCCGTCTTGTCAGTCCATACCTTGTACTGACTGTCGTACTGGTAGTAGTCGGAGCTGTTGACCAGCTTGAAGGAAGCGCCAAGCAGGTCTTCATAGGAATAGTCCCCCATATCTTCCGGGGTGTCTACATTTTCTTCATCAATAAACTGCTGGATCATGGCATCCAGCTCATCGGAATCCCGAAGACCCAGGGTGTAGAGCAGAAAATCGCTGATGTTTCCGCTGGAAGTCAGAACGATAACGCACTCGTTATAATTCTGGGGCCAGCGTCCTGCCTTGACGTCGTACTGCCCCTGGTAGAGGTCGGTATTCTCCGGCATCTCATAGAACACATCGGTGCTCATCATGGCGGACATCATGGAATTGGAGCCGCTGGAGGAACCCAGGCCCAGTTCCTCGAAGGAACGGTCAGGGTGTACCTGGCGGACGGAGGAGTCCTCCAGCCGGTAGATCTGAGGCGTGATGCTGTAGGAATATTCAATGGCATGGGTGTGTTTTTCTATGCCGCTTTTCCCGCTGTCCAGGTAGGACTTGAGGGCGCCCAGGTCATTGGAATCCATGGTGGAGAACATATTGGTGACCATCTGGATCACGCCTACGTCCCCTTTTTCCCTATCTGAGGCGGAGCCGCCGCCGGTTTCCCCGCCCATCATGGAGGAGAGGTCCAGGCCGGTGCTCTGGATCTGCAGAGGGTATTCGGCCAGGGTGTCGGTCTCAATGGACTTGATATAGGCGTTGACGCCGTTGGACAGAGCCAGGATCAGGGCGATGCCGATGATGCCGATGGATCCGGCGAAGGAAGTAAGAAGGGTACGGGCCTTCTTGGTACGCAGATTGTTAAAGCTCAAAGACAGGGCCGTGAGAAAGGACATGGAGGCCTTCCCCATATTCCGATGTTCCGGCTCTTCCAGAGTGGTCTCGTCGATCTCAAAAGGATTGCTGTCAGAGCGGATCCTGCCGTCCCGCAGGTTGACGATGCGGGTGGAATACGCCTGCGCCAGCTCCGGGTTGTGGGTGACCATGACCACCAGGCGGTCTTTGGCCACCTGTTTTAGAAGGTCCATTACCTGGATGCTGGTCTCACTGTCCAGGGCTCCGGTGGGTTCGTCGGCCAGCAGGATGTCCGGGTCGTTGACCAGGGCCCGGGCGATAGCCACCCGTTGCATCTGGCCGCCGGAGAGTTGGCTGGGCCGTTTGTGGACCTGATCTCCAAGGCCTACTTCATCCAGGGCTTTCTGCGCCCGCTGCCTGCGCTCGGATTTTCCGATGCCGGAGATGGTCAGGGCCAGCTCCACATTTGCCAGGATGGTCTGGTGGGGGATCAGGTTGTAGCTCTGAAAGACGAAACCAATGGTGTGGTTCCGGTAGGAGTCCCAGTCCCGGTCTTTGTATTTCCGTGTGGAGACTCCGTTGATAATAAGATCTCCGCTGTCGTAGCGGTCCAGGCCGCCGATGATATTTAAAAGGGTGGTCTTGCCGGAGCCGCTGGGTCCCAGGATAGACACGAATTCATTGTCCCTTAGATTTAAGCTTACGTCGTCCAGCGCCTTCTGGACCAGGCTGCCGGTGCGGTATTCTTTACAGATGTGTTTGATCTGAAGCATGATGTCTCTCCTTTTCCATAAAACAGTTCTTATTATAAAGAGCGCCGGGAGAATCGTCAACGGAAGGGGGCGGGTTTCATAGAAATTTCAGAAGTTTGCGGAAGCGTTTATAGCGCTTGACATCTTTCAGAAGATTGTGCACAATAAAGGTATCAGAAACAAGCTGGAAGCATGGCTTATGTTCTTTTGCGCAGAAACCCCGGAAGATATTGTGACTCTTTTGGAAGGCTATCCTGAGTTTCAGAAACTGTATGGTGAAATTTACGAACTGTGCCGCAATGTGGAGAAGGTGATAGGAATGTTTTCGAAGGAATTGTAGGAGTTGGACAGGAATACCGTGCAATATATGATGGATGAGAAGCAAGATGAGATTGACGAGCAGAAGGCGCTGTTAAAAGAAAAGACAGATATTGCGAATGAGCAGAAGCGTCTGCTGGAGGAAACGGCGAACACGTTGGACGAGCAGAAGCGTTTGCTGGAGGAAAAAGACCGGGAGATCGCCAGGTTGAAGGAACAGCTTGAGCGGATAAAACATCCGGTATAAAAGAAATACGAGAGAAAAGCCTCATACGGGAGAAGCGTATGGGGCTTTTGACAGGAGAAAGACAAATGGAGATGAAGAATGTGGCGCTGATCGGCCTTGGGGCCATGGGAGTCTTTTTTGCACCAAGGATGGAGGAACATCTGGGGCGGGAGAATTTCTGCGTGATCGCCGGCGGAGAGCGGAAAAAGCGTCTGGAGGAACAGGGAGTGACGGTGAATGGAAAGAATCACCGTTTCCCTGTCTGTGAGCCGGAGAACGGGGAGCCAAAAGACCTGATCATCATGGCGGTAAAAGATATGGGACTTTCCCAGGCGCTTCAGGATATCCGCAGATTTGTGGGGGAGCGCACCCAGATCCTCTGCGTGATGAACGGTGTGGAGAGTGAAGAAAAGGTGGCTGCTGTGTATGGTTGGGAGCACACCCTGTATTCCTATATGCGGGTTTCTATCGTTATGAAGGATGGAAAGGCAGATTTTGATCCATACTGGGGAAAGGTCCATTTTGGCGAGGCCCGCAATGAAGAACTGACAGAGCGGGTGAAGGCGGTGCAAGAGGTGTTTGAGCGCTGCCACATCCCTTATGAGGTGGATGAGGACATGGTCTGGGGCCTGTGGTTCAAATATATGTGCAATGTGGGAGAGAATCTTACCTGCGCGCTGCTGGGGATCCCCTTTGGCGCCTATGGTGTAAGCCAGGCGGCCAGCAGTATCCGCCGGGCGGCTATGAAGGAGGTACAGGCAGTGGCAGAGGCAAAAGGCATCCACATTTCAGACGAGGTGATGCGGGGGCAGGATCAGACACTGCTTACCATCCCTTATCAGAATAAGCCTTCCACCCTGCAGGACCTGGAAGCCGGAAGGAAAACGGAGATCGAGATGTTCGCCGGAAGCATGGTGCGTATGGGACAAGAGCTGGGGGTTCCCACGCCGGTGTGCTGGATGTTCCTTCAGGGGATCCATGTACTGGAAGAGAAAAATGAAGGGAAGATCTAGTTTCCTGTCTGGTGGAAAATGGGTTTGCAAAACAGGACATCCCGGCGTATAATGAAGGGCGCAAATACAATTTTCATCAAGAAAGGAACGAGAAAAAGAGAATGGGGAAATTACAATCATTTTTCAAACTCAATGAAAAAGGATCTAACGTAAAGACGGAGATCCTTGCCGGCTTTACCACATTTATGACCATGGCGTATGTGCTGGTGGTACAGCCCAGCGCCATTATCGGATTCGGCGACGCCGCTTCCTTTACAGACGTAAACGGACTGGTGATCACCAAGGAAGCCCTTGCGGTAACCTGTGCCATCGTCAGCGCGCTGATCACATTGTTCATGGGATTATATGCCAACATGCCCTTTGCCCTGGCTACCGGAATGGGCACCAACTTTATGTTCGGAGCGCTTCTGCAGGCAGGAACGCTGTCATTTGGGGAGATCATGGCCATCACCCTGATCTCCGGTACCATCTTTGTGGTCCTGACTATCTTCGGGATCCGGGACCTGATCGTAAAGGCGATCCCCAAGAATATTAAAGTGTCTATCGGAGCGGCCATCGGATTCTACATCGCGTATCTGGGATTTGACAACTCCGGGATCGGAGTTTTCGAGGACGGGATCAGCAGAGGAGACTTTACTCAGCCGGCAGTGGCTCTTTCCCTGCTGGGACTTTTCCTGATCGCCATCCTGACTGCTTACCATGTAAACGGCGCCATCCTGATCGGCATTGTGGCGGTAACCCTTCTTGGGATCCCGGTGGGCGTGACCCAGCTTCCGGATTCTGTGGCGAAGCTTCCGGATATGGCAGGCCTGGGGAACCTGATGCTGTCCTTTGACTTCAAGGGCCTTCTGGCATTCCAGACGGTGATCTACGTGTTCATCACCTTCTGCGGCGACTTCTTCTCAACCCTGGGAACTGTCCTGGGTGTTGCGGGCAAAGCCAACATGCTGGATGAGAACGGAAATATGCCGGATATCCAGAAGCCTTTCCTGGTAGACGCCATCGGAACCTGCGTGGGCGCCTGCACCGGTAACACGACCATCACTACGTTCGTAGAGTCTTCCTCCGGTGTTGAGGCAGGCGGAAGAACTGGTCTGACCAGCGTTGTGGTAGCCATCCTGTTTGGCATTATGGTATTCTTCTCACCGCTGGTACTGATGATCCCGGACGCTGCGACAGGCCCAGCTCTGATCTTCGTAGGATTCCTGATGGTATCCGGTATCCAGAATATCGACTTCAGCGATTTTACCGATGCCTTCGGCCCCTTTGTCATGATCATGTTCGTGATCTTCGCGGGCGGTATCGCTTCCGGTATCGCGGCAGGTATCCTGGCACACATTTTCATCAAACTGGCGACCGGCAAATACAAAGAGCTGTCTCCGGTTATGTATGTGCTGGCGATCCCGTTGGTAATGTACTTTATTTTCAATTAATAAATAAAGGAGACCGTGCGTTATGAAAATTCGTCCAAAGAACAAGCGGCAGCTTCTGAAAGCTGCCCTGGGAGAGATCCCAAGCGATCTGCTGATCAAGAATGTGAAGCTGGTCAACACCATCACAGGAGAGATCTATCCGGCCAATGTTTTTGTCTACGACGGGATGATCGCTCATGTGGAGTATCAGAACCTGGAGGCGGATCTTGACAAGGCCGCGGAGGTGATCGACGGGCAGGGCCAGTACCTGCTCCCGGGATTTATCGACGCCCATGAGCATATTGAGAGCTCCATGATGACGCCCCGGAATTTCGCCCGTACCGTGATCCCCCACGGGACCACCACCGTTATCACCGATCCCCATGAGATCGGAAATGTGTGGGGTGTGGAAGGCGTGCGCTATATGTACGACAGTTCTGAGGAACTGCCCATGCGGCAGCTCATCGATATTCCAAGCTGCGTGCCGGCAGTCCCGGGCCTTGAGAACGCCGGGGCAGAGTTTGGCGTGGCGGAGATTGAAGAACTGGCTAAGCTTCCCCGGGTCATCGGCCTGGCGGAGGTGATGGATTTCATTGATGTGATCGAAGGCGGAGACCGGATGATGGATATCATCGAAGTGGCGGAGAAGAACGGGCTGTATCTCCAGGGCCACGCGCCGTTTGTAACAGGAAGATCCCTGTCCGCGTATCTGTGCGGCGGTCCCAACACCTGCCATGAATCCCGGCTGGGAGAAGAGGCGAAGGAGAAGATCCGCAGCGGTATGCACGTGGACGCCAGAGACAGCTCCATCACCAAGAACGTGAAGGAGATCTGGGAGGGCGTGAAAGACTTCCGGTTCTTTGACAACTTAAGTCTGTGTACCGATGACCGGGAGGCGGACGACATTCTCCACAACGGCCATATGAACGATGTGGTGCGTTCGGCGATCCGCTGCGGCATGGAGCCGGTGGCGGCCATCAAGAGCGCGACCCTGAACAATGCAAGAGAGGCCGGCCTTGAGAACCTGGGCGCAGTGGCGCCGGGATATGTGGCGGATCTGCAGCTTGTAGAGAGCCTGACGGAACTGAAGCCTTCCAAGGTATTCTTTGGCGGGAAACTGGTGGCGGAGGACGGGAAGCTTCTGGCTTCCATTGAAGAGAAATCTTATCCGCTGGAGAGCCGCAATTCCGTCCATGTAAAGGACCTGACGGAAGAGGACTTTACACTGAGAGCCCCGGTGCAGGATGGAAAGGTCAAGGTTACGGTAATGACTTATTACGACCTGAACCTGTCCTCCACAGAGGCGGTGTGTGAGGAGCTTCCGGTGAAGGACGGGCGGCTGGATCTTAGTGGAGATGAGAATCTGAAATTTGTGGCCGTGGTCAACCGTTATGAGGGCAACGACAATCTGGCGCTGGGTGTGGTCCGTGGATTCGGTACTACCTGCGGAGCCCTTGCTTCCACCGTGTCCCATGACAGCCACAATCTGACCATTGTCTACGATGATCCGGCGGACGCTCTGATCGCGGCAGAGGAGCTGAAGCGTGTGGGCGGCGGCATGTGCGCGGTGAAGGATGGACAGATCCTCCACACTCTGGAACTTCCGCTGGCCGGGCTGATCTCCCTGAAGAAAGCGGAAGATCTTGCGGCGGACAGCGCTAAGATGAAAGAGGCGAACCGGGCGCTGGGACTTACCGAGATGGAGAACCCGCTCCTTAGGATCGTGACGCTGGCTCTTCCGGTGATCCCGGAGGCGAAGATGTCAGACCTTGGCCTGGTAGACGTAAATCATAAGAAGATCCTTCCGGTCTTCCCGGAGTAGGGTTTAAGAGAAGGCGCGCCCTGTGTCAGAGCATGGCGCGCTGTTTCCATATCAGGATAAAGAAAGAAGGAGGGAATAAAAGCTATGGGGAAACGGATATTTCTCATCGTACTGGACAGTGTTGGCGTAGGGGAGGCCCCGGACGCGGAACTTTTTGACGATGTGGGCTGCGATACCTTTGGCACCTGCGTTCGCAGCGGAAAACTTCATGTGCCCAATCTGGAGAAGCTTGGTATCTGTAGTCTGGAAGGGACGTCTTTTCAGAAAAAGGTTTCCGGGGTGGAAGGGTGTTACGCCAGAATGCGGGAAGATTCCATGGGCAAAGACACCACCGTGGGCCACTGGGAGATCGCCGGACTGATCTCCAGGAAACCATTTCCCACGTATCCCAACGGCTTTCCCCAGGAGATCATCGATGCATTTTCCAAAGCCACCGGCAGGGGCGTGCTCTGCAACCAGCCCTATTCCGGAACGGAAGTGATCAAAAAATACGGCCGGGAGCAGGAGAGGACCGGGGATCTGATCGTTTATACGTCCGCGGACAGCGTTTTCCAGATTGCCGCCCATGAAGAGGTGGTCCCTCTGGAGGAGCTTTATGAAGACTGCCGCAAGGCGAGAGCCATTCTTACCGGTGAGCACGGGGTGGGGCGGGTGATCGCCCGGCCCTTTGTGGGGACTTATCCGGATTACCAGCGGACGGTAAACCGCCATGATTTCTCTCTGGAACCGCCCAGGGAGACCATCCTGGACGCATTGAAGGCGGCGGGATATCAGGTGATCGGCGTGGGGAAGATCAAGGATATTTTCGCCGGGAAAGGGCTGACCAGATCGTATCCCAACGAGGGAAACCAGAAGAATATGGAGCAGACGCTGGAAATCCTGAAGGAAGATTTCACAGGGCTTTGTTTCGTCAACCTGGTGGATTTCGATATGCTCTATGGCCACCGCAACGATATTGACGGGTATGTGAACGCCCTGAATGAGGTGGATGTACAGCTTGGGGAACTGATGGCGGGGATGGGCCCGGAAGACTACCTGATGATCACCGCGGACCACGGCTGTGATCCGGGGTTCAAAGGGACGGATCACAGCCGGGAATACACCCCCTGCCTGTGCTGGGGGCAGAGGTTAAAGAAAGGAGTGGATCTGGGGACCCGTGGATCTTTTGCAGATATCGCCCAGACCATTGGGGAACTGTTTGGTCTGTCCTGGCAGGGAGACGGAAGCAGTTTCCTGGGGCAGATCCTTCGATGAGTCTTCCTTCCGGGATCCATGGATCAGGTCTTCAAGAGGCCGGAAGGAATACCCCATCTCCTCCCAGCGGGTGAGCAGCTCATCCAGGATGGCGCCGTTGGTGGCGGAGGTATTGTGGAGCAGTACGATGGCGCCGGGGTGGACCCGGGACAAGAGCTTATCCAGGGCCTCTTCCCGGGTGGGCTGATCGTCCTGGATCCAGTCTACATGGGCCAGGCTCCAGAAGAAGGTGTGATAGCCAAGCTCCTGAGCCATTTTCAGGTTGTGGGGACTGTATTTTCCCTGGGGCGGACGGTAATATCTGGACAGAGGCTTTCCGGTGATCTCCCGGAAAGCCTTTTCCACGTCCTCCAGTTCTTTTTGGAAGGCTTCCTTTCCAGAGATCTGTGACATGTCCGGATGGTGGAAGGTGTGGTTCCCTACGGCGTGGCCTTCACGGAGCATCTGTCTGACCAGGTCCGGACTTGTATCCAGATAATTGCCTACCACGAAGAAGGTGGCCGGGGCGCGGTGCTTTTTCAGGGCTTCCAGGATCCTGGGGGTGTTCCCGTTTTCATATCCGCAGTCAAAGGTGAGATACAGGACTTTTTCTTCTGTATCTTCCCGATAATAGGCGTCGTAGGTTTCCAGTTCCTCACAGGTGGCGTTCCCTACAGGGGGAGCGCCCTCCTCCTGAAAGCTTAAGCCCCAGTTTTCCGCGGCCTGCGTGATCCTGCCGGAAGTAAGTCTGGCGGAGGAAGCGTGATCTGACAGAGCGGCGGCTCCCCTTCCTGCCAGAAAGCAGAGACAGAAGAGCAGGGAGAGGGAAAAGATTTTCAGAAACTTTGTTTTTTTGAACATGGATCGTCCTCTTTTTGGCATTTATTCATGTATATGTAGGTGACTCAATAAATATAGACAAATGTTATCAGAAAAAAAGATAAAAATTCTTACATTTATGGGAAAAAGGTGTTATAATAACTCTATAAGAGCTTGATGGCAATGTAGGGAAGAACTTCATAGATGTAAGCGAGTGAAAACTGGCGTACAGTCTACAGGCAGTCGGCTGCCTTACTGTATGCCAGTTTTTATGAGCGTCAAAAACGAAAAGGAGGTTAAACATGTTTAGGGTCGGCGATTATGTGGCGCATTATAAAGAAGGTGTCTGTGAAGTGATCGACGTCGGGAAGCTGGAGATGAGCTGTTCGGACAGAGAGAAAGAGTATTATACGCTGAAGCCTTTGTACGATGCGGGAGGAACCGTTTATACCCCTGTAAACAATGAAAAGAGGCAGATCCGGGAGATCATTTCCGCAAAGGAAGCCAGAACGCTGATCGAACAGCTGCGGGAGGCGGAGGATCTGCAGATAGCAGATGAGAAAAAAAGAGAGGTGTTTTATAAAGAAGCACTTTTAAGCAACCAGTGCCAGAAGTGGGTCGCGGTGATCAAAACCACCTATCTCAGACGGGAGAAACGGCTGGCCTGCGGAAAGAAGGCGGTAGGAATGGACGAGCGGTACTTAAGCAGCGCAGAGCGGTTTCTCACCGGGGAACTGGCCGCGGCGCTTAAAAAGCCGCGGGCGGAGATCAGGGAGTATATCATTGAGCAGATAAAAGGCTGAGAATTTAAGAGCAGGATGGAGAATCAAATGTTTGCAATCGGAGAAAAAATAACAGAGGTCAATAAGTCGAGAGTCGCGATGCCAGTGGAATATCATTTGAGGAAGCGAAAGATCTATGGAACGTGGGTGGGGCCGGACCTGCTTTACATCTCTGATGAGATCGGGCCGTTGAAAGTGAAAAAAGGAGGCGAAATCTTTACGCCCCATGTGGATAAGCGGAATATGCTCCATGTGCCGGGGAGATATGAGGGGCGGAAGGTAGAGATCAAGGGGTGTATCACTTCCATTGAGCTGAATTTTGGGAAGACAATGTAAAAAGGGACAGGGTATTTTCAATCTGGGACGTGGTATTTTTAAAAATACCA
>OLQU01001326.1_pt1 | contig 17209 bp, 17 predicted proteins | sample 1672271 | NCBI WGS metagenome assembly OLQU01 (sample SAMEA3136666, study PRJEB25190) | human gut metagenome | biome: human gut; feature: human-associated habitat; material: faeces | place: Austria | collected 2013 | reverse complement strand
CACCCTTTTTCTTATAAATATTTCTTCTTATCTTCTTTCTGACTCATACATGACCAACACTACTTTCAAATCGGATTCTATAGTGTCTCTCCTTTTGTACGATAGCTGTTCATATAGTGCTGTGATTCACTAGTTCGTACGTTCACATCATTTAAGATGCATCCTGTAATTTCAGCTCCTGATCCTGAAAGGATTTCCATACCTTCCAGAATTCGATCTACATCTGTATAGTCCTGACGGATCACAAATACTGCTCCGTCTACATACTGGGCGACGATTGCTGCATCTGATAATAATCCACTTGGTGGTGTATCTATGATCACGAAATCGGCTTCTGCCTCCAGTTCTTTTACAAACTGTCTCATATTCTTACCACTTAAAACGGTAGATGTATCCTGGATTGGTGTAGAACCTGCAAGTACTTTAACGCTTGTATTTTTGTACTGCTGTACTGCATCGTCTATGTTAACTTCGCCTTTCATTACTTCCAGAGTTCCTAATTCTTGTTCATTCATTCCAAGTACTTTGGCGGTGGATGGGTTTCTTAAATCCGCATCTACCAGAATTACTTTATACCCTTTCATCGCAAGTGATATTGCAATGTTGGCTGAAACTGTTGATTTTCCTTCTCCTGGCATAGCACTTGTTACAAGAAAAGATTTCATACCTGTCTCTTTTTGTGCACGCTCGATCCTGCGTCGTACCGTTCTTGCTGCTTCCAGGAAGCTTCTTGGAATTCTTGGATTATCTAGCACGATCAATTCCTGTGTTTGCGTACGTTTCTTATGGAATTTGGCACGAGGCATGATTCCAAGACTTTTTGCATGGAAGAGTCGTTTGAAATCTTCTTCTTTCTTAACTGTATTCTTACCAAGTGCTAACAGGACATCGAGCAAGATACATAGTAAGATTCCGATCAAAACGCCAATCTGTATCTCATGTCTATAACTAAATGGATTGGCAGGTGTAGTCGGAACCCCGCTTTCATCCATGAGTGTCAGCTGTGAGCTTCCAATGACAAACTCTGCTACCGATGGGTAATTTTTAACGACTGCTTTTAAAATCTTCTCAGCCATCTTCGGATTATTTGCAGTCACTTTCAACGTAAACAGGTTTGTATTCTCCATGACTTCTGCTTCGATCGTTCCAGGAACAGACTGAAGGCCAAGATCCTGTGCCAATACTTCTTTAAATGCTCCACTTTTCAAAATATACGGAAATGATTTTGCCATTTGGTTGGCTGTTGCATTCTCAATATATGAATTGGAATTCTCTGATGTAATACTGGAATTGATCGTAAATGTGGAAGATGCTACATAGTATGGGGAATAGGTAAGTCTCTTGTATCCACAGAACACTGCACCACAAATCACAAGAATGATCAAAAATCTCCATTTCATTTGAATGATGCCTTTGATCAAGTCATCAAACAATCCAGCAATATCGATCAGATTCTCTTTATGTTCTGTTTTTGATTCATATTCTTTACTCATGATCTTTCTTCACCTGCCGTTCTGTTTTTGATTCTTGTGTTTTATCTTCATTGCCCTTTTTCGTTCTGCTTCCATAACCATAGCCATAGCCGTAACCGTAACCATAGCCATATCCATGGTTTCCATAACCGTATTTACTTCCGTAACCATAACCGCTTCCATATGCATATTTGTATCCGTAATTTCTTGCTGTCTGAGCAACTCCATGGAATACATCGTTATAAACGCATCCAAGCATCGTTCCTTCTGCTGAATTCAGGATACCGATCGTCTCATTGATATCTTTTACCAATGCTGTATGCTGTCTTACAACAAGAATTGATGCATCCGCAAGTTCTACTAACTCTTCTGCATCGGCCGCCTGTGACATTGGTGGTGTATCAATAATAATGTAATCCAGCTTTGTCTTAAAAAACTCTACGATCTTCTGGAAGATCGGTGATGCGATCATCTCTGTAGAATTTGGATAGATCATAGAACCTGCGATCAATAACAATTCTGATTTTGGAAGATCTGTTACCAGATTATCTATCTGTTCATTTCCATTCAATACTTCTCCAAACTGCTGTATTTCTTCCTGATCCAATCCAAAAATCTTGTATTGTGAAGGTTTGCGAAGATCCGCATCGATCAACAATACTTTCTCTGATTCTTCCGCAAGTGCCAATGCTAAATTGGCTGCAACTGTTGATTTACCTTCATTTTCTTCCACACTTGCAACCAGAAGTGTTTTTGCATTCTTCTCTTTCATCTTACTGCTGACTTTGCGGGCAAGTTTCTTCATATCCTCCACATATTGAAAGCTTGTTCCTGGATTTGTCAACAATACCGGACTCTTTTTGCGGTGAATTCTTGCTTTCCATGTCTTATAGATCTTCTCATGATATAACGTCTGCAAAAGCTTTGCATCAAGTTTCCTTGAAACTTCTTTTGGTTTTCTCACTGTATCCTTTAAGAATGACAAGATTGCGATCAATCCACATAACGCAACGATCGTCGTAAAAAATGTTTTCTTCATAAGTGCTGTTGGCTGAAATTTATTTACCGGACCACTTGGCACTGTTGGTTTCTGCAATACATCCAGCACAACATTTCCGATCAGCTGATCTGTCACAACAGAATAATTATTCATGATTGCCTTATTCAAACGAAACGCCATCTCTGGGGAATCTGCCTGAACTTTCAAAACTAAAAGATTGGTTTCATTTACTACCTCTGCAGATGCACTTCCTGGAAAATAATCCATATCCATCTCTTTTGCAACTTTCTTTTGTAAGATCGAACTGTTTAGAATCTCAGAAAACTTTGTCGCCATCTCAGACGTTGCACTCAAATCTGAATATACACTATTGTTACTTCCTTTGCTGCTTACGATAAATGTACTGGTTGATTCATACTGTTTGTGATAGTTTCGTCCGACATAAACATAAGAAAGCAAGCTCATAGATGCTGCCAGAAGCAGGATCACTAGTGCATATTTCCAGATATCTCTTAAGATACTATACAAATCAATATTCATTTCATAATCGTTGACTGATATATTTCGTTTATCACTGCTCATTTGCCGGCCTCCTATTCTGTAACGATCACGATCAGTCTTACCGTTCCTGTACGGCTCTTTCCACTTTTTACTGAATAAGTGATCTCATAAGAACCTGGGGTATCGTAATCTACTTCATCTTTGATCTTCACTTTGCTCTTATTAATATCTCCTGGTACATCCGAGTCATAATCTCCTCCCATGCACACTTTAGATATGTAAGATGCTGCATCTAGTTTGTCACCTTTCTTCGTATAAACCAGATACTTCTTCAAATGAATAAAAGGAATCTCTGATCTGTCCGTTGCATCATAAACCTGTATCGTTGCCTGAAATGATACCGTGTCTCCTGCACTATTGCTTACCTGAAGTTTGACCGGATATTCTCCTGGTGTATACAGATCAACTACTGAGTTTGTCAAAATCTTTATCTGATTTGATAAATCACCATCAATCTTATCTTTCACCGTAAGATTCTTTAATAATTCTTCATTCTTAGAAGCTCCTCCAGATTCAAAACATAATGGTTCCTTCAAATAAAACTTTGGTGATGTATAACCCTCATACTGTACAATACGGTTTGCACGACTGACGTTATTATGTCTGTCTACTGCTGCATATACAACCAGACGCCGTCCACCTCCCAGAAAGTTTGAAACACTTTCTACTACAAGAGAATCCGTAACATCCCCATCATTCTCATCAACTGCTTTTACTCCTTGTAAAAAATCTTCATCGGTAGCATTGAGCCCTACTGTCAATTCCTGCTGATCCATTGTAATGACCGGTCCGATCCGGTCTCCTTTTCTGACCTGTGTAAACCAGAAGATCAGACTTGCTGCCAGTGATATACAAAATATCACAAAACTTACCAATTTTAATTTCTTCATTGTACCACCTTTTCTCCTTCAAGAATTCTCTTAGGATTATCATATAACAATTTCTTTGAATATTCAAAAGAATATTCTTGTTCCATATATTCTTTGACATCTGCCATATAGGTTGTCCGCTCATATGGTTTGTGTGCATCACTTGCGATACAAGTTACCATATGTTGATCCAGCAGACGATCTACACATTGTTTTGCTCCTGATCCAAATCTGCCAAAGATGCTCCCTCTGTTTACCTGCAACAGACATCCCCTGTTTTTCCACTTTGCGATACCGCTTTCTGATTCCTGTACACACCGGTATCTCTCTGGGTGCGCGATCACTGGCGTAACTCCAAGTTCCATCAGATCATGAAGCATCTCATCCATCTCTTCCTGCTCGATTCCAAACGAAAATTCAGTCAAAAAATATCCCGTCTGATTCAATGAAAGCAATCTGCCTTCACGGATCATCCGAGGAACTTCTCTTGTCATATAAATTTCCATTCCAGAGAATACTCTTAATGGCAGCTTTACTTCATCCAGTGCTTTTCTAAACGCTTCTAATCTTTGCAGATATTCTTCGATCGAATATTCTTTGAAAAATCCCCCTGTATTGGCATGCGATGTTGCAACTAATGTATGAACACCACTTTTCAATGCCAATGCTGCCATAGATAGAGAATCTTCCATATCTCTCGCTCCATCATCCAATCCTGGCAAAATATGCGTATGTATATCGATCATCTATTTTATTTTCCTTTCAGAAATCCCATATGCAAAAAGAATTCCTCCAGTCCATCAAGACTGGAGGAATCCACCTTGTTTTTTGATTAATACTGTTCTTTGACGTGTTTTGCTGCATATACAGCTAATGCTGCTGCAGCGAGTGATACATATACTAATGTAACTGGCGCTCCCTGATCACTAGTCTTTGGTGATGCAGATGTTGATGATGTTGATGTCGTTGTTGTGCTCGTCTTAGCTGGTTTTTCATCCTTGTCGAATTCATCATCATCAATCTGGGTTTTCTCATCAACCTTCTCCTGTTCTGTACTCGTATTATAATACTCATCTTCAGGACTTGGTGCTGCCATAACACTTAGTGAAAAAGCAAAACACATAATCAATGTTGCTGCCATCATAATCAACTTTTTCATGCTAAATCCCCCCTTACTGGATTCTAACTGATTTGTGTATAAAATACCTTCAATATCATCTCAAATAATTTTGTCTCATCCGGATAATATTCTGCATATCCTGTCACACCTTCTTTGATGTCACAGTCAATGCTGTAGATATTGTCAGATGAAAAACTGCTTCCTGAAACTTTCGTTGCAAGATATGTGATCTTCGGTGCTGAAAGATTCGTTACTGAATTCTCTGATACAAGATTCAGAAGATCTAATGGTAATGTAAGATCGCCCTTCATCTCCTGTAATGCTTTCTGGGCAAATGCTGTAATATACTGCTGTTGTCTCTGCATACGTGCCATGTTCGCATCCAGTGGATCAAATTCTCTGGATCTTACATAAGTCTCTGCCTGACCACCCAGCAATGTCACATTCGCACCTTCCTTCAGAGTTGGATCAACGCTTGTCAGATCCCCGATCACTTGAACGTTCACTCCACCTACTGCATCATTCAATACACTGATTGCAGAGAGGTTGATCGACATATATGAATCGATAGGAATTCCATATAACACTTTGGAAACTGCATCCACAGCATTCTTACAGCTCTTGGCTTTCCCATCCCCATAGGCATAGGCTAAACATAACTGTCGAAGTTTCCTTCCTGAATACTTTCCATTCTCATCATATGTCTTAACGTACGCCATGATATCTCGAGGAACATTGATCAGTGAAATCTTCCCTGTAGAAGTATTCACAGCTGCCAGAAACAAGGTATCTGACTGTCCTGCTCCGTGTTTCTTTAAGTATTCTTCATCTGTATTGATCTTATCTCGGTCAACACCCATAAATAAGATACTCGTTATATCTTTATTATACTGATATTTATGTCCATTGTAAATAACCAAATCTCCCTGATTCTGGACTTTTACGCCATCTACGTTCTTTGACATCTTCATCTTGCCTCCAAATAATGAGCCTTTTCCAAGTGCCCACATTCCAGCAATGGCTGCACATGGAAGCAAAATGATCACCGCTAATACGATTATAACTCTTTTTATGATCTGTTTTGGTGTCTTTTTCTTCTTTACTTTCTTCTTTTTCTCGTTCTTTTCTTCTTTTACTTCAAAGCCTTGAAATGCTTCCTTGGATTCTGGCTGGAGATCCTTCAGATTCTGATCCAATTCTTCATTTAATCTCTTAGCCTCATCCGTATGGTTCTTATTTTGTACTTCTTTCATCCGTCAACACCGCCTGTACTAAATAACGATTATTTGGCTGTCCTCCTACGCAGGTGCTCAGCGTGATAATCTCATCGTTGCTTGTAACTTCCTGATCTTTCCTTACATGACTTCCCATGTCTCTTATGTTCTTGACATTTCTTAAATAATTCTCAAACTTCTTCTTATTCTTAAAATTAAATGTCTTAAGTAAATGCCTGTCGTCAAACTTATATGCCGCAAAGATCGTGTATGTGTATGTTTTCTTTGGTGTGTAGACATATACTTCTTTGTGTTTCTTAAAAAATGCTTCATCTTCAAACTTGTGAAGATTCTGGAACATAGATCCATTTCTCATATTATGTCCATAAAATACTGTGTTTGGATCTGAAAAATCCTTCTTATTCGCTTTCTCTGTATAAATACATCCTGCAAACTCTGGCTCATTTTTAAAGTTATATTTTAAATAATGATCGTCTGATTCCTGACTTTGTGCTACCGGATAATCAATTCTTGTTCCTGGAACGTAGATCCATGCATAGATATCACTGTTGATCTTGATCAGCTTCTTAAAGTTGATCTTCTGTCCATGTTTGACTCCAGCTGGAACTTTCTCCGGCTCTTTTCCTTCGTTCTCACCAGTAAATTCTGTGCTTGCGATCTCTTTTAATGTTGCTTTTCTTGCCTGTTCTGTCTTATAGTCCTGATACTTGACCCATCCGAATCTTCCAAGACAGATCACACAGACTAGTACTGCAACTCCAAGAATGATCTTCCATCCACTCTTCTTCATTCAGCTTCCCCCTTATGCCGTTATTCTTGTCTTATTATATCTTTTTTTCTATCTGCGGTCAATGAATCCTGCATCTTCGGACAACCTGTGTCCTAAAAATCCATCGCCATTTTGCTTGACTCTTCTTCTGACAATTCTGTAACCTGCGTTTCCATAACACGATAAACTCTCTGACACATATTTAAAACACTCGGACGATGGGTTGTCACGATGCATGTTTTATTCGGGCGTTGTTTTATGATATTTCTTAAAACTTTACGTTCCGTTGTTACATCAAGTGCCGATGTTGCTTCATCTAACAATAAGATCGGTGCATCCCTTAAAACAGCCCTTGCAATTGCAATTCTTTGTGCCTGTCCTTCTGAAAATCCTCGTCCTCGCTCTCCGATCTTGGTATAGATCGTTTCTTCCATATTCTTTACGAAATCCCACGCACAGGAAATCTTCAATGCCTCGATCATCTCTTCTTCTGTTGCATCCTGTTTCACCATCTTTAAATTTTCCGCGATCGTGCCAGAAAGAATTGTATTTCCCTGTGGTACATAGGCAAATAAATGTCTGGTATCTGCATTCATCTCCACCTGCTTCCCATTTGAAGCCCTTAAATATGCTTCTCCTTTTTCCGGATGGATCAAACCTAAGATCAAACGGATCATCGTCGTCTTTCCCTCTCCAGAAGGGCCAACCAACGCAACGATCTCACCCGGATTAGCCATAAATGCAGAATCTGTAATAACACGGTTTCCTTCGATATAAGAAAAATCCACATCCCGCATCTTCACCTCGAACCCATCTTCCACATAAGCATCCATCTCAGAACTTTCTGGAATATGAACTTCTTTCTTAAGCTGTGCAAGCTCTCTGATACGATGTGCAGAGATCGAACTGTTCAAAAAGTTTGGTATGATCGATACCAGATTGTTAAATGCCCCATTTAAGTTACTTCTCTGTTGTAAAAATAAAGTCATCGTTCCATAAGAAATATCTCTTGTCCAAAGTCGGAACAGACAATATCCAAATGCTGCATACTGAACAACCATTCCTATGATCGACATAACGATATTCGTTTTGATCGTAAACATATTATACTTTAAACTGATATCTTTAAACTTCTCCTGCCAGTTTCTCATCTTCTTTCCATATAAAGAAGAGATTCCAAAGGACTTGATCGTATCAAAATTATAGAATGTCTCGACTTCAAATGTCATCATCTCACTACTCATTTCCCGCACTTTCTTCCCATATTCTCTCTGCTTGGAAATAAGAAACTTCGACATCAAAAGCATAAACGGTGCACTTGCAAATGCCAGTAATGACATGATCTTATCGTAATGCCAGATAACCGCAAATGTTGCGACAAAGTCGTAAACTGCTATAATGATCGTCGGCAGCCAGCTGATCGCATTTCCACTGATCGTATTGACATCACTGTTAAAACGATTCAAAACATCTCCATTACTATATTGATTAATCTCCATCCAGTCGGCATCGATGATCTTATCAAAAATATCTGCCTGAATATCATTATTGATATAGATACTCAACTTTGTAGAAATACGTCCGATCACATTTCCGATCGTCAGACTAAAAAATGCACTTCCAAGTGTGATCAAAACCATGATCCACAACTTACTCATCTGATATCCTGTGATGATATCGATCATATATTTACTTGCCACACTTCCAACCAATCCCATGGATGTGCTGAAAATACCAAGGATCGTGTAGAAAGCGATCGCTCCTTTATATCGTTTGCTGTAGGAAAAGATCCATTTCCAGTCGTCAATGATCTCTGAAAATGTTCCATCTCGCCATTTCCCGATCAGAATATCTAATGACTCAAACGATATCTTCTGATTGGGTTGATTTTGATTTTCATTGTCCATCATGTGATCATCACCTTCTTTCCTTCATAATTTTGTAAAATTCTTTTGTATACTCACAGATATATTCCGGAATCCCTTCATAATCTCCTGTTTCTAATAAAGCTGCCGCCGCACATGTATTACAGATTGGACGATATTTGCATTCTGTACACCTTTCATTGATCAAGATCTCTTTCGTCTGTGCTGATATCATTTCCCAGCTTCTTTGAAAACCTTCTGCAAATACATTCACTTCTGGTTGACTTTGCATCACACATGGACGCATCATCCCCTGCCAATTGACCGTAAAAGAGCAATTGCCTGCCAGGCATGAAATGTGCCTGCTATATTGCATATTTTGCGGATGATCTTCAACCATGCTGATCACATGATCCTGATATTCTCTAAGAGCTTCTTCACCCCATTGATGTTGAAAGATCAACTTCTTCGCCATCGCTGCATCCTTTGGATTCATTCGGCTTTGTTCATCAAATGGTTTATTTCTTTCTCTGCTTGCCGGATACATATAGGTATCAAGGTTCACGGCTGCATCCAGATCATCTGCAATATCTAAAATCTTCCTGATATCCTCTTCATTCTTTGAAGTGATGCTTCCATTAATCTTTACATCAATCTCCCTGTCCCTTAGCAGCCTGACTGCATTGACCGTCTTCTGAAATCCACCTGGATAATGACATAACTGCTCATACGCCTGGTCATCTGCTCCATATAAAGTAATATTCATTCTTCTTGGCTTATATTTCTGGAAGAAATCTGCCCATTCTTCATTGATCAGCGTTCCATTTGTATTGATCGTAAGAATCATTCCCATCTTCTGCAGTTCGATATATAGTTCCTTAAATCCCGGAAATAATAACGGCTCTCCTCCTGTCAATAACAGAAATAACGTTCCTGCCTCCTTCATCTGATGAGCCAGTCTGATCCATTCTTCTTTGGTTCTTAAACGGCCTTTTTGTTCCATCTCTGCCTTGGATAAACGAACATAACACATATCGCAGTTCATATTACAAAGTGGTAATAATTCCAGACTACCATTCACTGGAGCTTGTCTTTGATATGCTTTCTGGACCAGCATCTTTTCCATGGAATCCATTGCGTCTAGGTCTTTCATATGGCTCCCCTTCTTTCTTGTACATTCTGTTTTATTATATGATGAGATTGCGGAAAAAGAAAGTTTTTATTTACGTTTTTATTTCCATATATTGACATTATAGATTATTCTTGTTAATATTATTTTACAAACTATCTATCATTGGGCATGTATATTCTATATTGTAATTCTAATTTTTCATTTCCACATAATCAGATCAATACCTGTCCATTTGTATCGCTTAAAGGAGGGTGTTTGACTGTTAGAATAATCTTAAAAAAATTATAAATATGTGTTGGATTTTATGATTTTTATTGGTAGAATAAATTATAAATATTATATGGAGGATTTGTTTATGAGTAAATATTATTCTATCAATAAATTTTCAAAAATATTAGGTGTATCGGCTCAAACATTAAGGAATTGGGATAAAAAGGGTAAACTTCATCCACATCACACTTCCAGTAATGGATATAGATATTATTCGCATGAGCAATTAAATCAAGTTATGAATGTAAAACCTAATTTAGATAGAAAAGAACTTATGAAACGAATATCTCAAAATAAAGTGGACAAGGTGGTTGTTTTTTATAAAGACAGATTGTTACGATTTGGATTTGAATTAGTTGAATATATTACAAGTCTATATGATTGTGATATTGAGATCATCGATCATACTGAAAAGACAGAGCAACAAGAATTTGTTGAAGATTTAGTTCAGATAATAACTGTATTTAGTTGTAAATTACAAGGCAAACGTGCCAATAAAGCAAGAAAACTTGTAAAAGAACTGATAGATGATGGTGGTGAAGAAGATGATAAAAACAATTCGAGTCATGCTGATCCCAAATAATAAACAGAATACAAAACTTTTTCGATATGCCAATACTGCCAGATTCGCTTATAACTGGGCGTTAGGAAGAGAAAAAGAAAACTATAAAAATGGTGGTAAGTTCCTATCGGATAGTGATCTGAGAAAAGAATTTACACAATTAAAGAAAACAGAGGAATATTCCTGGTTAAATGAAGTTTCAAATAATGTAACAAAACAAGCGATCAAAGATGCTTGTCATGCATATAAGAGATTTTTCAAAGGATGTTCAAAGTTTCCGAAATTCAAAAGCCGAAAATTTTCTATACCATCTTTTTATCAGGATAATGTAAAGATCCAATTTTCAGATACGCATGTAAAAATTGAGGGTTTTGCTGCTTCCAAAAAGAAGAATAAGCAAAAGATAAACTGGATCAGACTTGCGGAAAAGAATCGGATACCTACGGATTGTAACTATAGTAATCCCCGTATTAGATATGATGGGATCAACTGGTGGATCACAGTAGGCATTGAATACGAAGACTCTGTTACCGTTCCCTCCAATGATGGGATAGGGATTGATTTAGGGATTAAAGATTTAGCGATATGTTCTGATGGCAATAAATATAAGAACATCAATAAAACGAAAAAAGTTAAGAAACTAGAGAAACAAAAACGCAGATTACAGCGTAGCATCTCTCGTTCATACGAGAACAATAAACAAGGAAAGGAATACTGTAAAACGAAGAATGTGATCAAAAAGGAAAAACTTTTATTAATATTAAATCATAGACTAACCAATATCCGTCATGATCATTTACATCATATAACATCAGAGATCGTAAAACGAGAACCAAGTTTTATCTGTATCGAAGATCTAAATGTAAAGGGAATGATGAAAAACAGACATTTATCCAAAGCAGTTCAACAACAGGGATTTTATGAATTTAGGCGGCAGATGGAATATAAATCTAAGTGGAACAATATTCAGGTGATCATTGCAGATCGATTTTTTCCAAGTTCTAAATTATGCAGTTGTTGTGGAAAGATCAAAAAAGATCTGAAGTTATCAGAACGTATTTACAAATGTGAATGTGGAAATGTAGTTGACAGAGATCTTCAGGCAGCTTTGAATCTTAAAAAATATGGAGAGGATGTTCTGAAACGATCTGTAGCATAATATATTCAAGTGATTACAGATATGTACTGATACGTTAGTCAGGAATTAACGCCTATGGAGAGTACAGGAACTTGTGAGTAGTACATGAATTGATTCGTTACAAAAGCATACTCGTTGAAGTAGGAATGAAACATAAAGGTTTATAACTTTTTATAAGTTTTCAGTAACGGGAATGTTAATATGTGTAAAGCTCTCGAGAAATTAGAGGAAAAAGGCCGCCAGGAAGGTGAGTTAAAAACCAAGCTCAAACTAATCATTAAAAAAATCCATAAAAATAAATCTTTTGACCAAATTGTAGATGAATTGGAAGAAAATGCGGATGTTGTGCAGCCTTTGTATGATTTTGTATTGAAGCATATAGATTTGGGCGAAAATGAAATGGTTCAGAAGTATCTTGAGAATATTAAATAACTTATTATGTATGAAATATGGAGAAGGAAGTCCTTTATGCAACTTCTTTCTCCATATTTTGCTTCTTAATAAAACTCTTTTAAATTTCTAACTGTTTCCTTCGTATATTCACATAAATATTTTGAAACGCCCTCAGAATCTCCACATTCTGCAATCGCTGCCGCTGCACATGTATTACATACATGTCTTAATTTACATTGATTACATTCCATGCTTGTTTTGATCTCTTCTGTTTCTTTCACGATCTTATTCCACAATATCATAAAATCATCCGTTGTGTCAAAGGCATCATAACTTGGCTGATCTAACACGATACATGAACGTATCATGCCTTGCCAATTAACGACAAACGAACTCTGCCCAGCCCGGCATGTCATATGTCCCGGACAGGCATCTCCTTCTTCTGTATGTTCTGCCAGATAAATGGTCTGCTTCGCATATTGCTCAAAAAGTTCATCTCCCATTTCTCGGTGTAAGATTTCAACCCTTGCCTTTGCAGCATCCTCTGGGTTTAATCTCTCATGAAAATTAAAAGGAGTTGTCCGCTCACGCACGGATGGATACATATAAGTGTCAATCCGGACTGGGATATCATACTTTTCTCCGATATCTATGATCTCCATCCTGTCATGAAAATTCTTCTTCACAAGACTTCCATTGATCTTGACATCAATCTTATATTTTTTTAATAATTCGATCCCTCTGATTGTTTTGTCAAATCCATCCTTCATATGGCATAGATTCTCGTATGTCTCATTCTTTGATCCATATAAAGTTATATTTATCCTTCTTGGCTTATTCTTCGCAAAAAATTCCGCCCATTCCTCATTGATCAACGTCCCATTGGTATTGAGCGTAATGATCATACCCATATCTTTTAATACACAGTATAATTCTTTAAATTGAGGGAATAATAAAGGCTCTCCACCCGTTAACAACAAGAACAATGTCCCTGCATCCTTCATCTGATGAGCAAAAGAAATCCACTCATCCACACTCCGCAATCCGCCTTGCGACTGCATTTCTTGTTTGGATAAATGGACATAACACATGTCACAATTTAAGTTGCAGAGAGGCAATAACTCCAGTACTCCATAAAGCGGAATACGGTTCCTTGCTGCCTTTACAAAAAGCTGGCGTTCGAAGGTAGTGTTAGTGTCAAATAGGTCCATGATCATTCTCCCTGTAATAAAAAAGAACCGGTAGGTACGGTTCTTTTTATATTTTTATGATTTTGCTGTTTCCCAGGTATTCATATCTAAATCGGTAGTGCAATGAACATTCGTACCTCTCTCAGTCCAGATATATACTGGTGTCTGCTCATCTTCCCGTGTACTTTGATCGTCGATATATCCTCGTATAAATCCAGAATCTGATTCCGCTTCATGTGTCTTGTTACATGGATGATAATAATCAAATTGTGCTCTCGATCCCCATTGATTATTAGCTATATATGTTTTTTTATTTCCATTCATATAATACACATTGTAATGTTTCCATTTTTTCCCTGCATTACATCTAAACTTATAAATAGTTCCACTATCTCCACAAGCCGCCACATACTCATTCGGTGTAAATTCTTCTATATAAGCACTTGGTCTTTCATATCTTTTCTTCATAATCTTTTCCCCTTTCCTTCTATACAAATTCTATCTTCATCTTATATTGCACATTCTGCAACATCTTTTTTCATAACTATATTATACTAGAATCTTCCATTTAATGCAATAAACCATCTGTAAAAGGCATATTTTTTTCGTAATCTGCTATTTCAATATACAGTTATTGATCTTCTAACAGCTCTTCAAGGCTTAAAAAAATACCGAAATTCGAAAATCACGCTAAAAACAATCATTTTTCTCTACAAATGATTGCAAAATTCAGAATTTAAGATTATAATGGGATTAAATTCTAGGGGTTAAGAATGATGATTTATTGACATATAATATTAAAAGGGGAAAGTTGTTATGAAGAAAATGTATGAAAAGCCAATGGCTTTTGAAGAAACATTTGTAGCAGATGAATATGTAGCAGCATGTTATTTTTTAGCTTGTAAGCGTGGAAGTGACAAATGGGATGGAAACGCTGATAAGTGGGGTGGTGTAGACGAATACGGATACGGAGTATCTCATTCTCCATTAGGAACTCCACATACATGCGGAGATAAAACTGCCAATCGTGTAATCACTGATAATGGTGGTGTTTTTAAAAATGTTCAAGAACATAACGGTCAACAAGGATGGATCAGTGGTACTTATTATGGTTATGACGATAATGATGATAATGGCAAACTATCTCCTGGAGATACTGTTTATTGGTGTACATATAGTGGAAATAAAGGTAGAAGATGGAACCATTATGGAACCCTTGAGCAAGCGGATGCTAATCACCCAAATCATTCATAATTTAAGAATTCTAATAGAGACTATGAATTTCACATATATTGTAATTTCATAGTCTCTATTTTATTGTAGAAGAATTAGATTTAGATGCTGACTTTGCAAAACATCTTTATGATTTTGTTCTAAAACACATTGATTTATCTGAAACGGATATAATTTCAAAAAATACCTTGAAATGTAATACACCCTCTATATACTGATTGGAATAGACTTCAGTTTTATGAGACAAAAATAAGGGACTTTTTTACAGTCCCTTATTTTTGTCTCATAAACTAAACACTATTTTAAACGTTCCGCAATTGCCTTAATAAACTCTTCACTATTCACAGCATTCACATTCTCAAGAGTTGTAATAAGTGCCAAGTCTTTTGTCATTGTACCACTCTCGATCGTGTCTAATGTAGCTTTCTCAAGTTTATCTGCAAATGCCATTAATTCTTCATTACCATCTAATTCTCCACGTTTTCTTAACGCTCCTGTCCATGCGAAGATTGTTGCTACAGAGTTTGTAGATGTCTCTTCACCTTTCAGATGTTTGTAATAATGACGCTGTACTGTTCCATGAGCTGCTTCGTATTCATAGTATCCGTGTGGTGATACTAATACAGATGTCATCATTGCTAATGATCCGAATGCAGATGAGATCATATCACTCATAACATCTCCGTCATAGTTCTTACATGCCCAGATAAATCCACCTTCTGATTTCATAACACGGGCTACTGCATCGTCGATCAGTGTGTAGAAATATTCGATTCCTGCTGCATCAAATTTCTCTTTGTATTCTGCATCAAAGATCTCCTGGAAGATGTCTTTGAATGTGTGATCGTATTTCTTAGAGATCGTGTCTTTTGTTGCAAACCACAGATCCTGTTTTGTGTCTAATGCATATGTAAAACAGCTTCTTGCAAAGCTTGCAATAGATGCATCAATGTTATGCATTCCCTGGATCACTCCTGGTCCGTCAAAATCATGAATTGTTTCTCTGATCTCTGTTCCATCTTCTCCTTTAAATACTAATTCTGCTTTTCCTGCTCCTGGAACTTTGATCTCCACACCTTTGTATACATCACCATAGGCATGTCTTGCGATCGTGATCGGTTTCTTCCATTTGCTGACGGTTGGTTCGATTCCTTTGACTGTGATCGGTGCACGGAATACTGTTCCATCTAAGATCGCACGGATTGTTCCATTTGGACTCTTCCACATCTCTTTTAAATCATATTCATCCATACGCGCTGCATTTGGAGTAATCGTTGCACATTTGACTGCAACTCCATATTTCTTTGTTGCTTCTGCGGAATCAAATGTAACCTGATCGTTTGTCTCATTTCTGTGTTCTAACCCAAGGTCATAATATTCTGTTTTTAAATCAATAAATGGTAATAACAATTCATCTTTGATCATCTTCCAAAGAATTCTTGTCATCTCATCTCCGTCCATCTCTACTAATGGAGTAGTCATCTGAATTTTGCTCATGGTCATTCCTCCTGCGTTGCTGTTTATTGTTTTATTCACTGTTTTCAGCTTATTGTGCTTTATTATACAGAAAAAACTGATATTTGTAAATAAATGTATTAAGAATAATACACGTTATTTGAAAGTTGAAAAACAAAGCTATTCCGATCTCCCCGATATTTCGCAATCGAATATTCAATCGCTGTATGACTTTCATCATATCCTGTGGAATGAAAATAAAATAAAGGATCTCCATTTTTGACATCTAACAGATCCGCACATGTTTCATCTGCAAGGATCACATCCAGCTTTCTCTGTATGGATGTGATATCTCTTCCTTCCTTATGAAATGTCTGATATAAACTCTCCTTTTCAAAATCAACTTCTGACAAATGTTCAAACAGTCTGCATGGCACATACGTTGTAACCAGAACATTGGGCTGATCATCAACGTATCTCAATCTGACCAGTTTATAAACTTTTTCTGTTTCTTTGAGATTCAATTTCTGGCGGACTTCTTCTTCTGCCTTTTCTTGTTTGAATGTCAGAACTTTTGTCGATGGAGTCAGTCCTTTTTCTTTTACTTCTTTATCAAATGTCTGAATCACCTGTGCAAATTCCTGCCGGATCGTTGGATCACATACGATCGTCCCTCGTTTTTTACGTTTTTCTAAATATCCCTCATCCACTAAAATTTGTACCGCCTTACGGATCGTCGGCCGGCTGACGTTGTAGATCTCAGCTAATTCATATTCATTTGGTATGATACTTCCTTGCTGGTAAACTCCACTTAAGATCTTATCTAATAAATCTTTTTTTATATCTAAATAAAATGCTCCCATTTTATACTCTCTTTCTTTTTTTCTTTCACTTTATCGGATTTTTCATTTTATGTCAATTTATTTTCTCTTATTTTGTTTACAT
>OLQU01001325.1_pt1 | contig 17233 bp, 17 predicted proteins | sample 1672271 | NCBI WGS metagenome assembly OLQU01 (sample SAMEA3136666, study PRJEB25190) | human gut metagenome | biome: human gut; feature: human-associated habitat; material: faeces | place: Austria | collected 2013 | reverse complement strand
CTGTTTTCCCTTTTCCGGTTCGGAGACCTTGGAAAAGGAATCTTCACCGGGGATAAGGGACAGGGCGGAACCGTTATCCCATTCAACTCCGAGTTGTCCCATATCATCTACATAGACAACCGTACCCATGGTGCCAGGGGGCGGGGCCTGGGCATCATCCATGAAGTGCAGGACGATACGGGTTCCGGCAGGGTATCGCTGCCGGAGGCGTTCCACCTGTTCTCTGCTGGGGATCCTGTTCAATTGATCACCTCCTGGGTCCGTCTTTCGTTTTACGTTCTTGCTGTCTTTCTTCCCGTTCCTGACGCTGACGATCTTCCTCTTGGGCCGCCAGCAGGCGCTGCTCCATCTCCACAGAGTGGGTTTCAATGTTCCGGCACAGCTTGGCGGTGTGGCGAAGCTGCCGAAGCTTCTCGGTGAGGACGCTGATCTGCGGGGAGTCCGGCTCGTAGCGGTAGAGTTTCTGGCGCCGCTTTAACAGCACGGCGATTTCATCCTCCGCTTGCTGCCGGAGTCTGGCCAGCTGGCCACGGTCCTCCACATGATGCTGAAAGATGAACTCCGCCTGCTCGATCCGCTGGTCCAACTTGCGGATATCCTCCCGCACGGCATAGCTGGGGTAGGGCGGTTTCTTGCGAAGCACCCCCACCTTATATAAGTAGGAATAATAAAGCGCCCGCAGGCCGGTGAGCTTGCGGGGCTGCGCTTCCCCAAGGAGAAGAAGCAGCCCATGGGCGGGCGGTGTTCTTTTCCCAGCCGGTGCGGATCGCCTGGGGTACAGGATGCGGCGCTGAATGGCTTCGGGCGTGTAGTTTTTGCCCAGGGTCTTGAACCGGACGGGCCGATCCTTGCCCGGCGGCTTCAACGTCATGTACTTGCGGTCAAAGCGGAAGGTGTATCCCTGTTGCTCCAGCACCCGCAGGAACTGCTTCCACGTGAGAGATGCAGCGATGGCGGTGTCTACATCCTGCTGGATGACGGTTTTCCAAGTGGGCTTTCCCTCTTGCTCGGCCAGCCATTGGGCATAGGGGCGAGCCACCCGTTCCGATTTCTCGGTGTCGATGACAGAGAGATGGTATTTCCGGCACAGTTCATCGGAGATCCGGCGCACCCCGGTGACGTAGCTTTTTTCATTACTCCGGTACTTCTTACCCGTTTGGATGGAAACGGAATTCCACACCAAATGGTTGTGGATATGCCCGGTGTTCAAATGGGTGCTGATGACCACTTGAAATTTGCCGCCCAGCAGACGGTCTGCAAGCTCCCGGCCAATCTGATGTGCCAATTCCGGCGTTATCTCCCCGGCGGCGAAACTCTGCACCAGGTGGAAGCCCTGCACCCCTTTTTCCTTGTGCCACATCCTTTTAATATGGCACATATCCTCAAAGGCGGAATCCAGCGTACAGCCAATGGCGGAGCAGAACAGGTCCTGCTCGGTTTTATCCTTGTTGAGGGCATAGTCCACCGCCGCCTGCAGGGAATCTGCGTTTTGGGAACGGGAGGTTTTTTTCTCATCCAGGACATAGTCCACGCTATTGTCCAGGCGGTGCACGGGGATAATGCTGGTGTACGCCATTTACCAGTTCTCCTTCACTTCCTTCCAGACCGCACGGGCGATGCTGGTCATTTCCTCCACGCTCTGCCGGCTGGCCTCGCCATAGGTGTTTGCGACCTTGGCAAGCTGGTTGGCGTTGTTGCAGAGGCCCGCCACCTTGTGAAGCAGGTCGGCATGGTGGGTACAGGGCCTCGCCTGCAGCTGTGCCCCCATGATGAGGGAGCGCAGAAATTCCTCACGGGCGAGGCCGCTGAGTTTCACCTGGGCCTCCAGATGGGCCAGTTCCTTTTTTTCAGATGGAGGGGAATGATATGGTTTCGTTTTCTCATATGGACTCCTTTAGCGTTCCGGCTCATTCCTTTTTCGGATTTTCACTTGCTCCGGCGCTTTTGCTGGGTATTCATAGTGGACGGGGGCATCCCGCAGCCGAAGCCTGCTGCAATCCGGGGCAAAGGCGGCGTACCGGGCATAGGAATACCCCTCCGCTTCCACAAGGATGCCATCCCCGCTGGTTTCACCTTTGACGAGCACACAGTGCCAGCACAGGTCGCCGGGGTCAAACCACATCTTGTCGTTGTAGTCGAACAGGAAAATCTGATCTTCCACAAGGCCTCTCTCCTGGAACTGACGGTACTGCTCGTCGGAGAGAACGACGATCTGCTCCACCCGAAACCCCGTTTTGCGCTCTGGAGTAGAGGTTCCGGGATGCTCTCCCATGATATCCTCCATGCGGCGGGGCCGATGATGGAACGCAGCCCGTTCCTGGTACACCTTCGGATCTTCTAAAACGATGCGTTCAACCGGAACACCTTTTAAGTCCACCTTGCGGTAGTCCTTCCCATAGCCCAGGTACAGGGTATTTCTTCGCTGTGAGATGAGCAGATGCTCTGCTTGCCCTTCTGCTCGTACCATCAGGCAGCGGAACAACCCGCCCGGGTCGGCGCTGAGAAGGTTCCGGTTATCCTGCAGGAAAGGATAATCCGGGGAGATATCCTCCGAGAGTTTGTCAAAATCCGATTTGCTCAGAAGGATGACCTTCTCAACCCTGAGAACGCCCGGAACAAAGTTTGTTTTCTTTTGGCGCAGGGCATCCCATGATTTTATATTTGCCGCAAATGCGGCGTACTGCTTTTGGCTCATTTTTCACCTCGTATTTCACAAAATCAGGCGGTGGCGGGCGGCCGGGGGTTTGGGGTTCTCCCCAAGAATGCCTTTGGATATCCAAAGGCTATGCTTGCAAAACCAGTCACCGGCTGGGAAAGAAGCGGCCTGCGCCGCAGGTCAGATGGCATTGTCCTCGCCGGCTTCCTTAATTCTGGCCAGACCATCCAGCGTGGTGCAGATGATGTTCCACTTTTCAGCCATCCCGATTTCTGCGGACATGGAGTTGCTGATCTCCTTGCCGCAAACCACCAGCATCCGGCACCGGCCCAGCTTCTGGCGGGCAATATTGTGAAAATCCCTCTTTTCATCGGCGTTGTCCAGCGAAAGGTACTGCCCATCGTTTAATTTAGGGCAGATGGGGACGTATCCCAACTCGTAAACTTTCCGGCAGTACCGCTTCAAAAGACGGGGAGCCGTATCCGCAGCCGTGCAGATATAAGCAAAGGCTTTTTCCATAGCGATGTTTCCTTTCTATTTAGGTAATCAGGCAGGCTATCCATGTGGATAGCCTGCCTGGGTTTGGGTTCGTTGGTGGCTATCCACATGGATAGCCAGGAAGATTATTCAGCGGTTTCCGGCTGGGCCTCCAACGCAAAACGCACCCGGTCCGAGCCCAGCTTATAGTAGGCGTCGGTTACCTCGATGCCCACGGCCTCGTACCCCTCCAGCCTGGCGGCCAGCACGGTAGTTCCGGCCCCGCAGAAGGGGTCGAGGATTCTTCCTCCCGGCACGCAGATTTTCACAAGGTCCCGCATGAGCTGCAGGGGCTTCTCGGTGATATGGGTGCGGTTTTGCGGATTGGCATAGCGGAACACCCCCGGCAGGCAGCCCACTGGGCGGCTCACCGGCATGGGGCCGTTGGAGCCCCACACCACATATTCGCTCTGCTGGCGAAAACGCCCTTTCTGTGGGCGGCTGGTCATCTTATCCCACACCACGCAGCCCCGCCAGATCCATCCGGCCCATTGCAAAGCGTCAGTGATGGAGGGGTACTGCCGCCAATCGATGAACAGGCAGACGGGCGCACCCGGCTTGCAAGCTTTGCGGGCATCGTACAGCCACTCGGCCATCCAGCGGGTCCAGCTTCTCTGGTCCCGATTGTCCCCATCGAAGTCGGGCGGGGCGTTCTTGGGGTCCATGCTACTGTACTTCTGTGTGGTCGTGCGGTTTTTCTCTGCAGGTTTCCAGCCGCCCGAAGCGTAGGGCGGATCGGTGATAAGGGCATCAAACACCTGGGGCTTGAAGGCACGGATGATTTGCAGGGTGTCCCCATGCAGAATGGTCCATCCATCCCCGCCATTGTGCTCGATGGGCAAAGTAGATTCTTCTACAACTTGAGCAAGTTCGTTCTTTTGATTCAGAGGCATCATCCTTCCTGTTTTGTTTTTATCGTTCCTCACTCCGATGGCGCTTCTTGACGGTGGTATGCTGCTTGGGCTGGAAACCGGGCGGCGGGGTGAGAATGGGCGATTCACGCTTGAACCTGCGCTCGATGGCGATATCGTCCGGCCCGATGTGGATCACGTCACTGGTGGGATTGTCTATGGTGACCCCAGGCAAAATCACAGCGGTTTCCCGCACTTCGATCTCCCCGCCAAGTTCACCGTAGACAGTTGCCCCCTCCATAACGATGGGGATGCCGCCGGTCACGGAATTGGCAAAGAGCTTGGCGTTGCCGGAAATATGGACATTGCCGTGAACGTACCCAGCAGTGATGATGGCGTAATCCTCTATGATGGCGTTTCCACCGATCCTGCTTGGGCCGGAGATGGCCGCACAGCCACGGACGCAGGCGTGATCCCACAGGATGGCGTCTCCGTACACGTAGGCTTCTTCAGCCACGATAGCGTTTCCCGCAATCCAGCACTGGCCCTCCTGACTCAGATTTTCCTCCGATTGTACAAAGCCGCCCAGGTCACCGGCATGGACGTCCTCCCGCACATCCCGCAGAGCCCGGATGCGGTGCAGCCACGGATAATGGGGATGGGCGATGTTGGTGATTTCATACTTTTTCTCATTCATCTGGCGTCACCCCGTTCCTTCCTGGATCTCGCAGGCGGTTTTACCGACAGCTCGGTTTCCACATACTCGCTGATGATAGACAGGGCTTTTCCGTAGTCGCCGGATCTGTAGATACGGTCCGCCATCTCCCTGGCCTGTTCCGGCTGTCCGCTTCTTTTGAGAAGCTGGGAAGCCTTGCCGAGGATAAAGAAGATGTTTCCGTCCATGCCGGCCAGCTTCATTTTGGGGCGTTTGGGAACAGGCGGCTCTTTTTCCGGCTCTGCGGCCTGCACCGGCACGGCTTCGAAGGAGAAGGAGTCCTCATTCCAAAAATGGACGTAGAGCGTACCATCATCCGTATAGATTTCCCACTGCTCGAAGCCCTCGCCCCAGCCATCGGAAAACTGGCCCCGCAGATACTCCTGGAGAGCTTTCATTTCCACATCGTTCAGAGGCTCCTTCAGCCGGACGGTGGTGCAGCCCATCAGTTCCCCGTCCCTGAGTTCCACCGAGGGGATGGCGCTGAGCACCTTTGCCTTGACGCCGGGGGTTCGCTGCTCTGAAAAATAGGGCATGAGGTCCCCGGCGCTTCCTTTCAAAGAGGCCGTTATAGCGGATTGGATGGATTTCTCATAATCCGCCAGCTCAAAGCCGGAGAACTCGTCCGGCCCCACTCGATTCAGCCAATCGATATCGTCGTAGACCTCCTGGGGGAAGAAATCTCCTTTCAGTGGGGAGTATAGTTTCAGTGTGATTTCCTTCTTGTCGATTGCATGACCTTCTTTCTATCGGGAACCGTCCGAAAGGCTCCGGGCGGCTCGCCGTTCATAGTGTTCTTTTGCCAGGTCGCCATAGTCGCAGCCCTCCCGCCTGGGCAGGTTCTTCACCATGCGGTACCGGCCCTGATAGGCTCTCTCAATGTGGGATGCTGCCCAGCGCCCGGCAAAATCGTTGTTGGTGCAGATCTCGATTTCCTCGATCTCCGGGTGGCGCTCCAGAAAAGCGTCCAGCGCAAGGGGGTTCCTGGCCTCCCGTTCCTGCCGCTGTCCTTCTTCCGGTGCGTAAATCCCGCCGAGGGACAGCCGCCATTTGTCTGTGGCCCCTTCCAGCGTCAGATGGGCCATGGGTTCAATGGCGGCTTCGTACACAGCCACCCGGTTGGTTTTTCCCTTCGGCGGCAGAAGGAAGCAGAACCGCTTATCGCTGCCCGGCACCTCTGCCTTGAAGGGTTCTCCCCGTGTGTAGGTGCCGCGCAGGAAGGCGTACCGGGCGGTGCCGGTTTCATCCCTGCCGACGAAAACAGCATTGTGGTAGTCTGCGCTTTCATAGAGGATCCCTGCCCGGACGCAGGCTTCGATGACCCCACGGCTGATCCCCCGCTTCAGAAGATAGGCGAACACCCTGCGGTTGTTCGCAGCTGCCGGTGGGAGGATGAACTCCGGCCTCTTTTTTGGTTGAGGCGAAGGCGGGATGTAGCCGGGGCATTCGTCGCACAAGGCCAGCACCGCATCTACAAACTTCATCCCTTCCACTTTGATGAGATAATCCAGAGCGGATTTCCCTCCGATATCCCGGCTTTTCCAATGCCAGATGGAGGACTCCCCGTTGATTTTGAAGCTGTCGTGCTCCCTCAGCTGGAACTCACCACGGCTGCCGCTTCTGACCAGTTCATTGGGGCGAAACCGGCGCAGAAACTCGATGGCAGTCATCTGCTTGGCGGCGGCGATCTGCTCTTTGCTCACTCCGGGCATGGGAATGCTCCTTCCTTTGTCTTAGATTACCGTTGCCCGGAGGATCTTGGCCTGGTCAGTGCGCTCCCAGGGGAGTTCCGGCTTGCCAAAATGCCCGTAGGCTGCGGTTTGGGTATAGCGGGGCGTCAACAGGTCCAGCTGGGCGATGATCTCCGAAGGGGTCAGCCCGAACACAAGGCGCACCGCATCCGCCAGGCAATCGTCGGCGCAGATGGCGCCGGTGCCGAAGGTATCCACCTCCACCATCACCGGCTCGGCTTTTCCGATGGCATAGGCCAATGTCACCTGGCACCGGCTGCACAGTCCGGCGGCCACGAGGTTTTTGGCAATGTAACGGGCCATATATGCCCCGGAACGGTCCACCTTGGTGGGGTCTTTCCCGGAAAAGGCGCCGCCCCCATGGGGGGCGAACACACCGTAGCTGTCCACCATGAGTTTTCTTCCGGTGAGGCCGGTGTCGGCCTCCGGGCCGCCAAGCACAAACCGCCCGGAGGGGTTCAGCAGGATTTTAGTGTCCTCATCCGGGGGAAGCGCCTGCAGCGCCGGGGCCAGCACCTTGTCGGTGAGTTCCCAAAACAGTTCATCGGCGGGCTTCTCCGGGCTGTGCTGAGCGGAGAGGACAACCGTGTCCAGCCGCAGAGGGCGTCCATCCTCGTCGTACTCCACAGTGACCTGGGCTTTTCCATCCGGGCGCAGGCCCCGCACCATGCCGGATTTCCGGGCTGTGGTAAGACAGCCGGCCAGCCGGTGGGCCAGTACAACGGGAAGAGGCAGCATCTGCGGGGTTTCCGAACAGGCGTATCCAACCATGACCCCCTGGTCACCGGCGCCCAAGCGGAGGACAGGATCTCTGAGTGATTCCCTTCGCTGCTCTAATGAACAGTCCACTCCTGCGGCGATATCCGGGCTTTGCTTATGGATGAGGCATTGGACAGCGTACCGGGCGGGGTCGTAGCCCACCTTCCGTAGAACGGAACGGACAATGGCCGGAATTTGGGGTTCGTGCAGGCTGGTGATCTCACCAGCTACGATGACCTGCCCCTTGGTGGCCAGCACTTCGCAGGCCACACGGGAGAGAGCGTCATGGGAAAGGCAGTCATCCAGAACACTGTCGGCTATGAGGTCGCACAGCTTATCCGGGTGCCCCTCCGTGACGGATTCGGCGGTGTAAAATTGATTCATGGCATCACCTCAATTTCAGGGAAAAGGGCTTGAGGCTTTTCCCAATGTCCTCATAATTGGAAAACCGCACCTCGCAGCCCAGCAGGTAGGACACGGCTTCTTCCCACTCCTTCAGCGGGTACTGCTCTTTGTTCTCCAGATGGTACAAGTCTCCAAGGGCCTCCCATTTGAGAGTGGGCTGCAGGCGCAGGTTGGAGATGAAGGTGCGGTGCTGCTCTGCCAGCCGGTCTAAAAGTCCAAGTTTCTTCAATCGATCCCTCCAGTGCAATAAAATACAAAAAGCGGGGCGCTTTTCAGCGCCCCACCCAGCCAAATCTCTGCTACTTCTTCCTGCGGTTGCGAATGTGCAGGAAAACAAGGCCGCCTAAAATGACAGCGCACAGGACAATGACTATAATTGCTTTCGGTTCCATAGAGTCAAGTTCACCTCACTTTTGTACGGCGACGACCACCGTGCGGGCATTATCCCATTCATAGGAACAGGTAACAAGGGTCAGCAGGCGGTGGTCTGCGCCGGGAATAAATGCTGGGTCGTGATACAGCGGCTGTGCAAGCAGTTCCTTCTGAAAGGACAGAAAATCCCCATCGTCAGCGAATACGGTGCGGTTAAAGGAGAGCTTGGAGATATCCGTTTTCAGCACAGCCACAATGGTGTACTCCTGCAGCCCAGTTTCCGTCTGCAGGAGGATTACGGAATGTTCTTCCCGGAATGCTGCATCGGCCATCTTCTGAAGCACAGCGAACATGGTTCCGTCGTTCATGTTGTGTCCATAGACCACGGTGTTCCGGCTTTCCGGGGTGCAGTCCCACTGAAAGAAAATGCTGCCGGCTGTGCGCCATTCCCCTTTATAGGTGCGCCGCAAGTAGTATTCGGGGTCTTGGGCGCCGCTTTGCAGGACAGGGTAGTCCACGCAGGTTCCGGGGATGGTGATCCACCCCTTGATATCCGGGTATTCCGCTTGCAGGGCCGGGAGGTCTACAATGGCTTCCGGCTCCTGTTCCTGACCGGTTTGTTCATTCCCAGCCGGTTCCTCCCCGGAGCTTTCGGCTCCGGGGAGGGGCTGTACTGTGTATTCCTCTTTTAGGGCCTGCGCTTCCCCATTGGTCAGCCCCGGCTGGAGCACCAAAAACCACGCAAGCCCCAACAGGCTCAGGCACAGCAGGCCGATGCAGAAACCTTTCAGAAAGGTTTTCATCGGATATCCTGGTCCCTGTCATGGCCGCCTGCGGATCTCTTCTTTTTGCCCACAAGGTGCATGGCGAGGAGCCCGCCGCCTGCCAGCAGTGCCAGAGCGGAAAGGCCAATCAAAACTGCGGGCATCCAGGAGCTGTCACCCGTCTGAGGAACGGTGGGAACTTCCGGCACCAGCTTGTTGTGCATCGCCACGGTGACGGTTTCGCCAGCCAGGATCTCCACGGTCTGGTCATCCGGCAGGATATACTGTTCAGCATCCTCGCCGGCCACCTCGGAAACGGTGTATTCGCCCACCCGGAGGGTGACGTTGATCTCACCGTTCTCATCGGTCTGGAACTCCTGTTCATAGGCGTTGCCCATGAAGTCGGCGCCGGTGATCTTGAAGGTGCGGCCTTCGATTTGGTCGTCATCGGCTGTCTTGACCACCTTCAGGGAGCCGGTCTGTGCATGGTTGAGGAAGCCCACGCCAGCTTCGGTTTCCACCCGCACAATGGCGCCGTTTTCCGTGATGGAGAAGGGATAGTACCCCTCGTCACGCTGGAAAAATTCAGGGGCTTCCTTCTCGTGCAGGAAGTAATCGCCGTACTGCAAGTCCTTCAACTGATAGATGCCGCCCTCGGACTCAGCCATTTCAACCGCCAGCTTGTCGATGTCAGGGTCGAACTCCCCGTTGTGGTCCACATCGGCGTACACCTCGAAGATGGCCCCCGACAGCTTGTTCTCAGGGAAGTCGGCGTCTACCTTGGTGGTTTCCACAGTACCCCGGATGATTTGGTTTTCCATGGTGATCTCAATGGCCTGCCCATCTTTGGTGATCTCCACAGGGAAGGTTTCCTCGCTCAGTACGAAGGCTTCCGGCGCTGCGATCTCACGAATGACCCAATTGCCAACGGGTACCCGGTCAAATTCAAAGTACCCGATGGGATTGCTCTCGGTGACCATGAGGGCGGTTTCTTCTGTGAACTCGGTTTCGTCAAAGCGGAACAGGCCGATCACGGCGCCGCCCAACTCGAATCCGTCCTGATCCACCTTCCAGCCGGATACCTTGCCATACTTCAGCGTGTTTTCGATGGCTTCTCCGTCATTGACCTCCAGCTGCACGGTGGCGACGTCCTGCCCGGCGTACTCAAACACCACAGGGTATTTCTCGTCGCTCAACAGGTAGTGCTCATCCGTACCGATCTCTTTTACATACAGCGAGGCCCCGCAGGGGAGGTCGGTTTTGAAGGAGGCGTTCCCGTTTTCATCGATGCCGGTGGTCTCAATGAGGCCATCGGCGGGGATGGAACTGCCATCGGCGGCGACGATTTCCTCTGCGGCGAACAGGCCGAAGGTGATGTTTTTCCATTCCTCATTCATCCCGATGGAGAAGGTCTCATCCTGCTCCAGCTGCTTTTTGAGGCTGATTTCCACCTTCTGCCGCTCATTGACGAAGCCAACATCGGCGGTGGTGACAGACACCTCCTGGCCAGCGTAGGCGAGGGTGACTTCCTTCGGCTCGGAATCCAGCACCATGCCTGTGGGCGCTGTCCGTTCAGAAACTTGGTAGCGGCCCAGGTACAAGGGCTCCGATGTGGCGGTCCCATCGCTTCCTGTGGTCAGGGTAGCCACCAGTTCTCCGGCCTTTGCGTGAACGATGCCATCCGGGGTGACGATATCTTCCAGCGCGGTGATATCGTAAACAGCGCCCAGCTGGCCCTGCACCTCATACTGCGGCTGGTAGAGGCCGCCGGCTTCTGCCACATGGCTGAATACCTCGCCCTCCTTGCGGACGGTGATGGTGCCTTTCTGCACCGTGTTATACTTGGTCACGGTGACAACGTCCTGGGTGCCATCCACCACAAAGGGTACAGGCTCATCATCCAGAACATAACCCCAGGGGCTCTGCTGTTCATACAACTCGTAACTTCCAAAGCCCAGGGCCTCCGGCAGCATGAGGGTCCCTGTGGAATCTGTCACGAAGGTATCGATGTCCATGGGGCTGGGATAGTTGATGTGCTGCACCACCCATTCGCCGGTATCCGCATTGCGGATCTTCACGGAGGTACCGGCCAGCGGGATGATCTCGCCGGATTCGGCGTCCCTCTTTTCAAAGCGGATGAGGGAGGTAAAGGTGGGGTTGTTCAGGATGAAGTAATAGGTTTTGCCATGCTCGGAAATGAACACGGAGAAATCCGGGACGAATTTTTGCCCCTCGGCGCCAGCGGTTTGATGCACCACATACAGGCCGTAAGGGAGGTCCTTCGATTGGGCGAAACCATAGGAATCCGTCAGCAGGATATCCCGTTCAGACTCTTTGGCGTTCTCGTAACTGCCCGCACTGGCCAAGTAGACCTGAAATTCAGCCCCGGCCTCCGGCTGCTCGATCTGCACCTCATCGCTGGTAACGGCCAGCGGCACAGCTTCTGCTTCCGCATCGGATGCATCAGGCTGGTCAACATCGGCTGCCGGCTCGGAGCTGTCGGCTGGTTCCTGCACAGTGTCGTTTTCCGGGGCGGCGCTGCCTTCTCCGGCTTGGCCTTCGTCGGCAGCTTCATTTTCCTCCGGCTGACTGGAAGGCTCGGAGCCGCTTTCAGAAACAGCGCCATTTTCAGGTGTGCTGGGGGCGGGAGTTTCCTCTGCGCTTTCAGTCTGCTGTTCTTCAGGGACGGTAGCTTCTTCCTCAGTGGGGGACTCCGTCTCAGGAGCAGGAACGTCCTGCTCTGGAATGGCGGGCTGGTCAGTGTGCTTGGTAATGGCAATGGAGCCAAGCACCACATCCTCTGTTGCGGTCATGGGGACGCTGTTGTGCTCCAGCGTGAAGTTCCCCGGCTCTGCGCCCACAGGATAGACGGTTTCATCCAGCAGGTACCCCTCGCTGGGTGAGATCTCACGAATGGAGTAATCCGTGCCGCAGGGGTACTCCTTGGTGGTGAATGTTCCCCCGCCCGAAGTGGTATAGGTGTCCAGCAAGGTTTCTCCTTTGAACATTCCGTACACAGCGCCATCCAGGGAGGCGTCGCCCTGGGCTTCCCCTGTGACGGAATCCACCTTTTCCATGGTGACGGTGAACTTCTTCAGTACATTGGAAAAGCTAACGCTGGCGGTCTGGCCGGGGTAAATGGTCACCTGCTGGGAAGCGGGCTGGACGTATCGATCCGGTGACTGCTCGGTGATGGTGTAAGTGCCGGCCTGGAGATTGTCCACCCCGATGGTCCCATCCGGGCCTGTCACCACATCCCGTTCCACCCCATTGCCGGAGATGTGGAAGGGGATGCCGGAAACCTCTCCATCCTCGGAGGTCTTCACGATCTGCAGGGCGCCGGATTTGATTTCGAGGGAGAAGTAGCACTTCACCGGCTGGGCCTCGCCCTCCACATCGAAGGTGACGACATTCTGATAGGTATCCCGCAGCCAGTATTTCGTGCCGCCGGTGACCACACCGGGGATGGAAGAGGGCAGGCTCTTTTCGGCGGTGATGGTCCCAAATTCCGTTTCACTGGTGGAAACGTGCAGCTGGTTCCCGTCCACGGAAAAATCCACGCCGGGGCAGCTGAAGGTGAAATCACCCAGCACATTGTTCTCATCCACCAGCGTTGTTTCATTTTTCCCGGTGCTTTCGTTGTACTGCAGGGCATGGGTATAGGCCCCAACCGCGCCGGGGTCGTCTGTGGCAAAGGACGGGATCGTGCGGTAGTTCATCACGTTTTCCCGCAGGGTATAGAAGATGGGCTTCGCTGCGGGGCTGTTGGCGGTGATCTCGTTTACGATCTGGCTCTCATACCCTGTGCCGAGCTGGTTGTGGGCAATGAGCCAGATGAGGATTTGGGTGGCGATGTACTCATCGATGGCGCTGCCCCCGTACTTTGTGCCGGTTTCCATGTTGTAGCCCAGGGTGAGGGTAGTATTGATCAGCGCCTTTTGTTCTTCTGTGAAAGAGGCGTAATCATCCGAGGACTCGTAGCCGATGCCGCTGTTGGCCCGTACACCCATCTGGATGCAGTAGGCGGTGCGGTATGTGCGTAAATCATTGATCCGCAGCTCGAAGAATTCCTCGGTTGTATGCCCACCAAAAGGCGCAGGGAGGTTTTCGCTGAGAGAATAACGGCGGTCTTTGTATTCGATCATGGCGAGGTATCCGTCGTAATCGTTCTCGGCGGCAAGGGCGCTGCCAGGGAAGAGCCCAAAGCAGAGCAGCACCGCCATCATCAAGGACAGTACTCTTTTTAGATTTTTCATAACAGTCTCCTTTTAGGCAAAATAAAAAAAGCCCCCGCAGATTTGAGGGAAACCCTCAAACCCACGGGGGCTAAAGCAGATTTATCGTTCCTCGCCATTTTTCTGGCGGGGCTTTTTTCGAGGGATCGCCTTGTGATGCGTATCCTGCTGAGTGAGCCAGACCGCTTCCAAAATAGAAGCGGTTTCAATCCCATTCTGCCGGCAGCCATTGAGGATGCCCTCCAGATAGGATTTAGAGGGTAGTGCGGGGACGTCCTTGTAGGGGCTGTTCATGGTATAGGCCATGACTTCCCGCTTCAGGCCATCCGGGTCGACCACAGTGACAGGCTCCTTCCCATACAGCCGGGGGAATCCCTCATAAAGGTCCAGGCTCTGCTCATCCCGTTCCGAAATGCGCCAGAGGACGCCATCCACAAAGCTGTCCGGCTCCGGCAGGATGGTGGCAACACCATGCCCGCCGCCATTCATGCAGAAAGCGAGGCGGTATCCTTCCAGACGGACGGTATCCACCACCTGGGCGTCCGGGCAGCGGAAGGCCATCTGGTTCAGGTTCATGTTGGAGCCGTAGGCAAAGTAAAGTTTCCCTTTGGTTTTTCATCATCTCCTATCGTTCTTGATTGCTGCGGTTCTGCAGGCTGGGGTACTGGGATTTGTCATAGCGCCAGGCCCTGTCGCCGGGAAGATTGGAGAGCAGGTGTTCACGCACATTTTTGTACTCCGGCCCAATCAGGCCGAGGCGGAGCAAAAAGGTGCGGAAGGTGAAGGCGGGGTTCTCGCTGATCTCGGTTTTCCGCATCACCGTCCGCTTCTGATTGATGGCCTGGGCGGAGATAGCCAGCGCCAGCGTAATATTGGCGCGCACCTTACCGGCATGGAGGGTGCTCTCAAAACAGCGCCACTCCAATGTGCCGCGATAGAACACCGAATGAAGGTTCAAAGCGTAGTATCGGGTCCAGTTGTAGTGCTCGTAGCTGCCATCGGTACCTCCATACCATTCCCGCTTGAGGCGTTCCATGGTGGTGTTGGTGGGCAGCTTGCGGATCCTTTCCAGCATGGGTTCCCGTACCTTCTGGCACCAGCGTTCTACCCGGCGCTCGTCCACATTGAGGGCTTTGAACAGGATATCCTCCTTGGAGTACATGATGGACAGGGCGTTCTTCAAACTCTGCGGGGTGTGCTTGGAGGCGTCCACATGGACGTGCATCCCGCAGGATGAATTGACCACAGCCCCCGCATGGCGGAGGGTGCGTACTACATCTTGAAGCTTCCCCATCTCGCTGTATTCCAACTTGGGGGAGTTCATCTCCACTTTGTAGGTGTCATCGCCTGTGGAAAACTGCCTGCGCCCACTCTGATGGGTGGCGCGGATGCTGGCGTCAAAGACAAAGCGCCATGTTTTCCCCTCGTTGTCGGTGACCTCCCATGGGTCGTAGGTGCGGGAGGAACGGGAGTGGATGGCGGTGGTGCCGAACAAGGCGGCCACCGCTTCCGCAGCCTGTTGGCGCGACAGCCCCGTCATCTCGATCTCGCAGCCGAAGAACTGGTCTTTCAGGTCAATCGACAGCGTTCACCTCCCGATGTGCGGCGGCCAACCGCTTTCCGATGGCCTCCACCACATTGACGGTGACGCCGTTTCCGGCCTGCTTGTAAAGCTGGGCGTCGGATTGGAGCGGTAGGACAAGGTCGATGCGTTCATCCGTCCATCCCTGGAGCCGCAGGCATTCCCGTGGCGTGAGGCGGCGGATGCGGCATCCGTCCCACACACCGGAGGCTTCCCGCTTATGGCTGCGGATTCCACCGTTCTGCTTGGCGGTGAGGCAGCGGGCATAGTCCGTCAGCTCCGGTTCCTCGTTCATATCCACACAGCAAAGGGTGCCTTGGCTGCTCCCGGTGGTGATGGTGTGGGCGATTTTCCTGCCCACCCTGCCGCGGCGGGTATTGAGGGTGGGATAGGCCAAATCCACACTGTCGCCGGGATATGCCATTTTATATCCCTTTTTCGTGTTTTCCTTGATGGGGACGCCTGTGCAGTACAGCCCGGTTTTCCCGCCCATCCCGCCTGCCTGGGAGGTCAGGGTGCAGCTTACCCCTTCTGTGGAGTAGATGCGCTCCCCCTGTGCGCCGGAGCGGATTTGTTTAAGAGGCGTTCCTGCTGTTTCGGTGAAAGGAAGTATTTTTCCTCTGCACTTTTCATCAAGATATCCGACAAGGTACACCCTCTTGCGGGATTGAGGGACGCCGAAATCTTTGCTGTTAAGCACCTGCCATTCCACACCATACCCCAATCCATCCAGCGTATGGAGGATGGCCGCAAACGTCCTGCCCCCGTCATGATTAAGCAGTCCGGGAACATTTTCAAGCAGCAGATACGCAGGTCTTTTTGCCGCAGTCAGCCGGGCAATTTCAAAGAACAGCGTACCTCTTGGGTCGGCAAACCCTCCACGGTGTCCAGCAATCGAAAAAGATTGGCAGGGAAATCCCCCGCACAGCAGGTCGAAGTCGGGCATTTCGTCGGGGTCGGCTTCTCGGACGTCCTCACGGAACCACTCTCCTTTCGTATCGAACAGCGCCCGGTAGCTTTGGTCGGCATATTTGTCGATCTCACAATGGCCTACGCAGACAAAACCTCCGGCCCGGCTGAGTCCTTCTCGGAACCCGCCGATGCCGGAAAACAGGTCAATATACGTTATGGCTTTGGGCATCACGCTCCTTTTTCATGGATTTGGTGAAACGCTGCTACACAATCAACCGGCATCACCCCTTTCATGGTGCAGTGTCAAATGATATGAAAACAGCCCGCAGGGGCTGGGGTGAACCCAATCCTGCGGGCTGCTGTTATTCCTCTTATGCGTAGATTTCTTCTCCGTCTTCCTCGGTTTCACCGGCATCTTCGGTCTCGGCTTCTCCCTCGTCCTCATCCGCCGTTTCCTGTCCATCCTCTTGTGGGGCGCTCCAGGCGGCGAATTCGCTGGGAAGGCCCGTGCTGGGGTCACCCTCATCCTCGCCGGTTTCCTCGCCCTGGGCGTCGGCCCAGGCGCTTTCTTCCTGTTCCTCCCGCCCGGCGGCCTCGGCGGCCTCGAACTCTTCCTCCGCTTCCTCCAGCGCCTGCTCGATGAGCCCGATGATGAACTCCTTTTGCGTCAGGCGGCGGTGGTGGACTTTTTCAAAGCGTTCCAGGTATTCCTTGACCCGCTGGAACAATTCCTCGCTCACCTGAAATGCCAGTGTTCTGCCCTTTGCCATGACTTTGCCAGCCCCTTTCTCATAATGCTCTTGGATGATCATTTCAATAAACTTGCTCATGGTGCTTTCCGTTTCCCGGATCTCCTCGCTGATCCTGTTGTGCAGGTCCAGCGGGATTTTGCAGGTTACGCCCTTGGTCTCCACGGCCATCGCTCCTTTGCTTGATTCTTTCCCTTTCGGGCAACACAAGCATATCCGAAGAGCGAAGAGAAAGCTATTACCAAGACCAACAACCTTTCAGCCAAAGCAGGGGCAACATACGTCACAAGCAATAAGGGCTATGTTGGGGGCTGCTTTGGGGGATTTTACTCATCATCCATGAGGGTATTGAGGAAGCCGAGCATCTCCGGTGGGATGGCTTCCTCCGGCTGCTGCAACGGCTGGGAAGGGACAGCCTGAAGTTCTTCCCGCAGTACACGGCGCAGGGTGGACTCCAAGGCGTCCTGCCTGGCGCTGTCCAGAATCGCTTTCACCAGAAAGGCGCTTTTTTGGCCTTCCGGCACAGCCTGCAGCAGCGCCCATGCCCGGCGGTGGTCCTCATTCTGGAGGTTTGGGCGGAACATAAAAAGGGGCCTGCTCATCCCTGGCCCACACCGCCCGACAAACGCCCCAAAATCCGCTCGAATCCTTCGGCGTTTACCCGGTCGTCCAGCAGGGCAAAAACCCGACACAGGCCGTCCTGGGGGGCGACGTTTCGCTTGACCACTGCTGCGCCGCCGCCCAGCATCACCACCGGGATGGCTTTCAGGTCAAACCCCGATTCCATGGTTGCTGAAAGAAGGCGCTCTGTGTAAAGCCGCCCTTGTTTCTGGATAATGTTTCGGGCATCCTCATCCATACTGCAGGACTTTCCTGCCAGAACACGCTCCACTTGAGCGTCGGTCACAGACAGTCCGGTATCCCGGCGGACCTGTTCTTTTGTTT
>OLQU01001319.1_pt1 | contig 17315 bp, 13 predicted proteins | sample 1672271 | NCBI WGS metagenome assembly OLQU01 (sample SAMEA3136666, study PRJEB25190) | human gut metagenome | biome: human gut; feature: human-associated habitat; material: faeces | place: Austria | collected 2013 | reverse complement strand
CCGGGATATGACTTACGCACGCTTAAGCCGCTGTCTCTTCCACATCCTTCTCGGGATCACCCGGGGGGACATGCTCTCCTTTAAAGAAGCCGGCGGCTGCGGCTACGCAAGAGTCCTGGGCTTCCGGCAGGATTATGCTTCTCTCCTTACCCATATCAAGGAGCATTCCCGGATCCCGCTGATCACTAAGCTTTCCCAGGGGGACACCCTTACCGGACCGGCGGCCCGGATGCTGGAGCTGGACCTCTTCGCCGCGGATCTCTACGAGAGCGTGATCACGGAGAAATATAAACTGCCTTTCATTAACGAATACCAGCAGCAGATCGTGCGGTGCTGATCACAAAAACTGCGCCCTGTGGTTTCACATTCCACAGGGCGCGTGGTTTATAGATTTACCGATTATATTTTTTCTTGCGGTTGTAAACAAGCGTGCCGGTCAGTGCAGCGCCAGCCGCCAGCATAACCACCATCCAAAGGGCGATATTACTGTTGTCTCCGGTTGTCGGAATTTCCACCACTGCTTTTTCATAGCCGCAGACGGTGCATTTCTCGTACTTGGAGCCTTTCCCGGTTACGGTTGCCTCTTTGTTGATTACCCACTCAAAAGTGTGGGCGGCTTCGTTCAGCTTCTCGCCGCACTTGCAGAGCTTCCAATGTCCATTCTCGTCATGCTGCCAATCCCTCTGTGCCGTGCAGGCATGCGTCTGTACAGTCACAGTGGCGGCAGCAGAGGCCAGCACCGTTCCGCCGGCCTTCACGCGGACAAGATAATCTCCGGGTTTGAGTCCCGTCACGCTCTCGCCGGTGATGGCGATCCACGCGTCTGCGTCCTCAGCTTTATACTCCATTGTGCTGTTAACGCCGGTAATCATACCGTCATTTTGCTCAGTTGTTGTGCAGCCATTTGCGCCCACTGAGGTCGGTGCAGCCGCCTTTGTTACGGTAATTGTCTGAACAGGGGAATCATTCGTTTCATGGAAATCACCGGGCTGGTAAACCTGAATGCCTTTTTCAACCGTTACACCGGTAATCGCAGCAGTGGTATCCGTAATGTCTAACCAAGTGTTACCGCCGTCAAGGCTGTATTTCATACCGGCAACAACATTGTACAGCACGCCGCCGTTTTCGCTGTCTGCGTTAAATATCGCTTCAGGTGCTGCGGGGACATTCAGTTCCCAAAGGAGACGAACATCGCCTGTCACTTTGTCCGTAAACCAAGTGTTCGGTGCATAAGCATTAAGCTGTTCAAACAGTTCTGTTTTATCTGCGACCTTTTCGATGTTTGCGTCCTCTCCCTCTAAGCAGTAGTTGTTGCTTACTTCCACATGACCGTTCACTCTCGGAGAAAGCGGAGATGTGTGTCCTGAAGAAGAGCTGAGCGCACCGATGGAATAACAGCCGCTTATTGTGGAAGCATCACTCGTACTATTTTCTGCTACGAAATATCCTGCGATACCGCCTGCATTTACAGATGAACTGCTTGTGATAGAAACCGCACCCCAGTTATAACAGCTTTCAATGACACGGGTATTTGTATAATATGTATCATAAATTGAACCGATAATTCCTCCGCCATGTGAACTATCCCCTGCGGTAATGTCAAGGGTACCATTATTGAAGCACTGGCGGATTGTGCCGCCGAGCATGTGACCAGCGATACCGCCTGCATTTACCACTGAGGCATTTACGGTAATCGAGCCGCTGTAGCCGCAGTATTCCACAACACCGGGGAAATTGGAGTAGCTATATATCTGACCTGCAATTCCGCCCACATTGATTTTCGTGTTTTCACCATCCTCAAAGCGGATCACCACATCCGAACTGCAGTGGCTGACTGTGCCTTCAGTATATCCGCAAATACCGCCCACATTCAGATAGCCCAATTTAACGCCGGTAGGGATGTTCACAATAATTTCACCGGACACATTCAGGTTGGAAACGGTTCCTCTTTGAATGCCAAACAAACCGAAATAATAGAACCGCTGATTGACATCGTTTGTTATGAACATTCCTTCTTGCTGGGTAAATAAAATGGTATGGCCATTGCCGTCAAAACTGCCGTCAAACTGGAACACAGGTTTCCAATCGGCGGAGGTCAGTTCCAGGTCAGCAGTCAGGACAAAGTATTCTCCTGCACCGTTGTAATCTTCTGACTGCATCTGTTGGGCAAAATAAGCAAACTGCTCTGAATTGGCAATCACATAAGGATTGTCCTGCGTGCCGTCGCCGCTTTCATAGCCGGACGCCACTGTTACGCCGTCCCACTGGTCTTTGGTGCCGCAGTAATCGGGCACAGGCAGAGTCAGATAGAAATCGCTTGTCGGATTACCGGAAATGGTGATCTGGGTATCGCTGTTTCTTGTAACAGTAATGCCGTTATTGCTCAAAGTATCGCAGTAGTCCTCCGGGAAATAGTAATCCTCTACTGTGGTGTAAACAATATTTTCAATAGGGGCATTATTTAAAGAAACCTGATTTTCCTCGCCGGAATTCTCATCCCGCACCAGTTTTGCATTGCTGGTGATGCCAACGCTGTATGCGTTTACCGTATCAGCATACGAAGCATAGGTCAGCATAGCGTCTGCGTCTGTCTTTTCCAGCCACACTTTGCAGTTTTCAAAAGAGGTGATTTTGCCGCCGCTGAGATCAGAAGCAGAAAAGGTCATATCGCCGGAAACGGCTTTCGCCCAGGCACCCTCGCCGCACTGCACAACCAGAAAAGTTCCCTCTGGCGCATCATTTACCGTCACATATTCCATAGCAGGTGCGGTGATATGCGCTTCACCCAAATCGACCTTATATTGTTCCGCATCCATGCGCAGGGTAAAAGTCTTGCGGTCGTAAGAATCTTTCTGTTCTCCTTCCGATGTTACTCCTTCATATATGGAACCAAACAGGACATTAGAAGTATCCAGCTGGAACACAGGAAGATAGTCCCGCTTATCATCTGCCCACCTTAAATCAACGCCATTGTTCGAGTTCACCAGTACACGGTCAATATTGTTAGGACCACTGACCCAAGCAGAACGAGTGAACGAACCAATCACATTGGTTTTAAGGCTGACCTTTAATTCGGTTCCCAAATTTTTCGCACTGTTAGAGCCCACGGTTACAAACTGGATCCGACCTTCGGAAACCGGTTTGTAATCGGTGGAATATGTGGGATACAAAAGCTCTGTGGAATGATAAACGCGGGGATTTCCGTTATCATCCGTGTTATAAACATCCGCAGTATAAATGGTTGTGGGAATGATCATATCCAGCTGAGCGTCTGTAAACCAGCAGGCGCTGTTACCGGATTCTGTATAGCTTTGGAAAGCTGCGCGCATATCGCTGGCACCGTAATGGTTGGGAGCGACTTTCTCAGGTACAAATCCATCCTCATAGATAACATCCCAAGCGGAGTCATAGTCTTTAACATCCGTGCTGCTGGAAAAATAGCTCGAAGGTGTAGAATTTTGTGAAAGCAGTACCAGTCCGCCACCCACCGGATCAACGCCTACAATAGACCATGTCTTGCTTTTTCCGAAATAGACCTTTTTAAAAGTCTTGTCGGCCGTTGAATCATCCATATCAAAATTCGCCCGCAGCTCATCCGCCGTGGCAAAATTCTCCACCGCAGGAGCGGTGTTTTCCACAGGATCGCTTGCAAAAACCGTCCCTGGCATCAGCCCGACCAGCAGCACCAGCGACAGCAACGCCGCCAATACTCGGTTTGATAATTTCGGTTTCATAGATTTTCCTCCTTCAATTTGCTTTCTTTCATAAACAGCCTCAGCGAAGTGCGGATCACATTAAGCTGCAAATTCAAATAGTCCCCGTCCTCAAACAGCGCGTAATGAACGCAGGCACGAACAAAGATATAGATCATACCCTGTATGTAGTCCACCGGCATACCCAGCTTGCCGGAGAGCAGCTCGGCGTATTTGCGGTAGCGGACGTTCACGCCCTTGAAAAAGGCCTTGCCATGCTCCCGGTACTTGGGGCTGGCGTATACCTGATACATAAAGCGGTATTTCGCACCATGGAGCTTTGCGGTGAGGTAGGGCATTTCCCGCAGGAAACGCTCGATGTCGGCAAAGCTGGTGGGCGCTTTCGTCATGAAATCGTCCTCCACCTTTGCCATGCAGTGGGCGGTGGATTCGATGATAATGTTGTCCTTGCTGCCGAAGTAGTAGAGCAGACTCCCGTTAGTGACACTGCACGCCTCTGCCAGCATTTTCAGGCTGGTGTTTTCCAGCCCGTTTTCACACAACACCTCAAAGCAGGTTTCCAGAAAGGCAATGCGCCGCTCTGGAATTCCTTTTTCGTCTGCCATGAAATTCCTCCTTCCGTTTTTGATTGACCGAACAGTGAATACACTGTCAAAAAATTATGCATCGCCCACTGGACAACGCAAAAAGTCGTACCTTACCCGTTTGTAGCTTGACAGAGAAAATGAGCAGAATTATGGTTTGATTACTATCACAGTGTACTTCCTGCCGCCTTTTTGTCAAGCTCCTTCCTAAATATAATTTCACATATATAACCTTACCACAAAACTTACTGATTTTCAACCTTTTTTCGGGAAAACGGATATGCTATCGCCAATTCAAATCAACCGTCCGTCCTGATGCGTAGACATTTAGAGGTCGAAAAAGCCTTGTTTTAAGCCATTTTCGGAGCATAAACTTTGAGGGGCAAGGTGTTTGTACCTTACCCCTCGATTTTGTTTTTGAAAGCGTTACAGGCTCATTTTTGCAGCTTTATCATTACCTCGTCTATAAGGTCTGTATATCTGCCCTGCGCTAGCAGCTTATTGCGGTAAGCAAGCAGAGCCTTGAAAAGATACTGTCTTTCTTCTGCCGTCAAATAAAGGTGGTATTTCTTCTTCCTCATACGAAAATCACCTCGGCATTGACGGTTTCTATAACCGCCGACCGCAGAGCATTTATCCTGCCAACCCATTCCATCTGATTGTCGGCTTTCAAGGTTTCGGTAATGCCCCCACGCTCTGCCCGCTGTTTCATAAGCCGATCAAACAGATCCTGAGCCTGTTCCTCAACATCGGCAAGATAGGATTGCAGCTTGCCGCTTGTTAAAAGGCTGGTATAAAGAGCCTTTTTGCGCTCTCGAATATATTGCAAATGCCGCTGCCCCCATACGCCGATGTGCCGTTCTTCTTTTTCGGCTGGTAATTTCAAGCAGGGCATATAATAATCGCCCCGCAGTTCGTACCAAAGACCGTTTTGCTCGTTATAGATGTACTGTTTCATTTTGTAATTCTCCAAAATCATATATTCGCACATACATCACAGTTTCCCGATTGCCACACCTTGTTATATCGTGTTATCAGTTTTTCCTGCCCTTGCTTTTGCCCTTATAACTTCTCGGAACAAGGGTAAAACGGCGTGAAATCGTATAAAGGGATAAGACGAGCAGAGTGCGAAAAATCCTTTATTTTCAACGGTTTCGGAGGTCTTTATTAAATCCCTATGAGGTGGTATAACCATCTACATAATTTGAGGTCTTAAATTATAATTTTACACTAAAACCTGCTGATTTTCAATGTTTTTACAACTTAATCTTCTTGCTGCAGGCGATGGCGATGGCCCCCGGCCCGATATGGCAGCTGACGCTCAGGGACAGCCGGTCCATCACAATGTCATATCCCGGCAACCGCTCCGCGATCTCCTGCTTCCATTCCTGGGCCGTCTCATCGGAACAGGTGTAGGCGCCTTCCAGGTGGACTTCCTTCCCGGCGAACCGCTCCTTGATATCCTTCTCCATGGCGTCCAGCATGGTCTTCTTGGCCGCTTTGATGCCCCGCACCTTGGCAAATGCATCCAGCTTCTCTCCCTGGATGGTGAGCACCGGCTTTAAATTCAGCACCGTGCCGATGGCAGCGGCAGCAGGTGTCACTCTTCCGCCCTTCTTCAGGTATTTCAGTGTATCTACAGTGATGTAGATACTGGCTTCCAGCTTCTCCCGCATAAGCACGTCCACGATCTCTTCCGCGCTCATCCCTTTATCCCGCATCTCGATGGCGTCCCACACCGACTGCTGCTGGGTGATGGAGATCCGCTGGTTGTCCACCACATAGACCTTCCCTTCATAATCCCGGGCCAGTCCCATGGCTGTCTCGCAGGAGCTGGAAAGCCCGCTGGACATGGGGATGTAGATGATCTTGTCGTTATCCTGCAATACCTCGTCCCACAGTCCTGTCACCTCCGCAGGGGATGGCTGGGAGGTAGAGATATCCGCATCTTCCGCCAGACGCTGATAGAATTCTTCCTGGGTCAGGGTGATGTCCTCATAGAACAGTTCCCCGTTGATATAGAAGGGCATCGGCAGCACCCGAATGCCAAGCTTTTTCGCTTTTTCCTGTGTGATCCCGCTGTTGCTGTCAGTTACGATCGCTATCTTCTCCATAGATTTACCCTCAATTCTCCTCTTTTCTGATGATCTTTATAATGTAATAACCTGTGAAACGCTGTCCCGCTTTGCCACCATCATGGGAATATCTTCCCCCCGGTAGGGATTGTCTCCCATGCTGACTTCCAGCTTCACCGTCTCATAGGCAAGCTCCGCGTAATTGTTCTCCTTGCTCAGGTGCCCCAGCACTACATACTGGAGACCGTCATGCAGGATATCGCAAAGAAGCCGTCCCGACCACTCGTTGGACAGATGGCCTTTGTCTCCCATCACCCGTCTTTTCAGCGGATAGGGATAGGGTCCCACCTCCAGCATGTGGATATCGTGATTGGCCTCCAGGACCACTCCATTTAAGCCCTTTAGATTCTCCACCGTATATCCGTCATACATGCCCAGGTCCGTGGCAACCGCCACCGCTTTCTTCCCATTCTCGATCCGGAATCCGGAAGGCTCGTTGGCGTCGTGGGAAATGGCGAAAGGCCGCACTTCCATTCCGCCCAGGGCAAATCCCTGGTCGATCTCTACCGGGTGCAGCAAACCTTCCGGCAGACTCCCCAGGCTCCTGCAGCTTTTGATCCCCTCGATGGTGCCTTTTGTGGCATAAACGGGGATCTCATATCTGCGGCTGAACACGCCCAGTCCCTGGATATGGTCGATATGCTCGTGGGTGATCAGAATCCCGTCCAGTTCCTCTCCTTTGATGTCCAGTTCCTTTAACCCTTCCTCGATCCGCTTCTTGCTGATCCCGGTGTCCACCAGCAGGTGAGTGTGGTCGTCTCCCACATAGATACAGTTTCCGCTGCTCCCGCTGGCAATACTGCATAGTCTCATATGTATTTCATCCATCCTTTACAACTACAATTCTTTGATGATCTTGTCCAGCTGCAGCATGGTCTCCGCGAACACGCCGCTGTTATCGATCACCCGGTCGCTGTGCTCCAGGAACATTTCCTTGGGAAGCTGCGCCCGCATAATGCTTTTGATCCTGGCCGCGTCATATCCCCGGGAGTAGTACAGCCGGTTCTCGCGGACTGCCTCCTCTACATAGATATACCAGATCTCATCGCAGATCTCATCGTAATGATCCTCGATGAGAAGCGCCGCCTCGATCACAAAAAGATTGGTATTCTTCCTTTCTTCCTGGCGGATCTTCTTCAGGATCTCGTCCTTCACCGCCGGATGTACGATCCGGTTCAGTACCGAGAGCTGAGAGCGGTCTGCGAATACAATATCTCCCAGCTGCGCCCGGTCAAGCTCTCCCTTTTCGTCCAGGATCTCCTGGCCGAAGTGCTCTACGATGGCATCATAACATGCCCCGCCCTTTTTCTGAAGTTTCTTTGCCACCTCATCTGCCTGGCATACGGTGGCCCCGTATCTGCTGTTGAGATACTCCAGGACCTGTGTCTTTCCTGCTCCGATGCCGCCTGTGATTCCAATGATCTTCATACGCTTTCACCTCTTACTTTGCTTCGTACCAGTTTTCTCCTGTATGCATATCTATCTCCAATGGCACATCCAGGGATGCCGCCTGTTCCATTTCCTCCCGCAGGATCGCTTCCACCTGGGCAAGTTCCGGCTGATAGGCTTCAATCAGAAGCTCATCGTGAACCTGCAGTACCAGACGGGAGCGCATGTTTGCTTCCTTCAGCCTCCGGCCAACGCCGTTCATGGCGATCTTGATGATGTCCGCCGCCGTCCCCTGGATGGGCGCGTTCATAGCCACCCGCTCTCCGAAGGAACGCTGCATATAATTGCTGGAAGCAAGCTCCGGCACCGGACGGCGCCTTCCAAACAACGTGGTCACGTAGCCCTCTTCCCTGGCGTGGGCTACCGCGTCGTCCAGGAATCTCTTGATCCCCGGATAGGTCCGGAAATAATCTTCAATATACTGTGCCGCCTCTTTGCGGGTAATGCTTAGATCCTGGCTCAATCCAAAGGAACTGATGCCATAGACGATACCGAAATTCACTGCCTTGGCGTTCCTGCGCTGGAGAGGAGTCACCTCCTCAAACGGCACATGGAACACCTGGGACGCCGTGATCCGGTGGATGTCCCTGGCCTCCCGGTAAGCCTGGATCAGATTGGGATCCCCGGAACAATGGGCCAGCACCCTAAGCTCGATCTGAGAATAATCCGCATCCACGAATACATAGCCTTCTTCCGGGACAAAAACCTTCCGGATCAGTCTGCCAAGCTCCACCCGTACCGGAATGTTCTGCAGGTTGGGTTCCGAGCTGCTGAGCCGCCCGGTGGCAGTCACCGTCTGATGGAACTTCCCGTGGATCCGCCCGTCCGGCCCGATAAAGTTGGCAAGGCCGTCCGCGTAAGTGGACTTTAATTTGGCAAGCTGCCGGTATTCCAGGATCTTCGCCACCAGCGGATAGTCCGGGGCCAGCTTGTCCAGCACCTCCGCCGCCGTAGAGTACCCGGTCTTGGTCTTCTTGGCGTGGGGCATTTCCAGTTTCTCAAACAGGATCACACCCAGCTGTTTGGGTGAGTTGATGTTGAATTCTTCTCCGGCCAGCTGATAGATCTCCTGCTCCAGTTCCACGATCCGCTCGCCCAGCTGTTCGCCGTAAGCCTTCAGGGCAGCCGCCTCCACTTTGACGCCGGCCCGCTCCATCTCCCGAAGGGTAAAGACAAGGGGCATCTCCACTTCCCGGAACAACCGGTCCATCCCGGTCTCCTGAAGCTTCCCGGCAAGTATGGGGCAGGACGCCCAGGCGGTGTACGCCTCATAGCAGGATTTCTTCTTCGTCTCCAGCTTCTCGTCGATCAGAAGATCCAGCTGCTCTCTGGCCACATCCGTATAATCATAATCGCTTTTCAGCGGATTCAGAAGATATGCGGCGATGATGGGATCAAAACAATGGTCTTCCCTAAGGCCCGGCAGCTGATCCAGATATTCCTTCAGTCCGCACATCACGAACTCCCCGGCCTTCCCGGCCAGCGCCGACAGCCTGCCAAGCAGCACATCCATGCCAAGCTCCATGGAACAGGGGATGGTCACGATCTGCTCCGGCCCGTAGGCAAGGGAGATCCTGCCATACCCGGAAGCATGGGCGAAAAGAGGAAGCACCGTCTCCTCATCCACGGTAAGGGCCGCTCCTACCCGTTCTGCCTGCTCCGCCTCCGCGAAGACCTTCTCGATCTCTGAGAGCTCTGTCACTTCCCGGAAATGTTCTTCCACCTTGTTGGCGTCCGCCTGAACGTCAAACCGGCTAAGGAGATTCTTAAACTGCAGCCGCTGGAACAGGGTATGAGCTTCCGGGGTATAAAGGTCTCCCCGTCTGGCTTCCTCCAGGTCAAAGGGAATGTCCGCATGTGTCTCTATGGTTGCCAGGACCTTGCTCATCTTAGCCTGGTCCCAGTATTCTTTCAGATTTTTGCTGGCCCTTGGCGGCTTGATCTCATCCACATGGGCGTAAGCATTTTCCAGAGAATGATACTCCTCTATGATCTTGGTGGCCGTCTTCTCCCCCACCCCCGGAACCCCGGGGATATTGTCGGAAGCGTCCCCCATCAGGGCTTTCACATCGATGAATTCCCGAGGTGTAACCCCGTAGCGCTCCTTCACCTGATCCGCGTTGTAGTCTTCCACCTCGGTCCGTCCCTGCTTTGTCTTGGGGATTCGGATCTTCACATGTTCTGTGGCAAGCTGCAGGGTATCCCGGTCTCCCGAGATAATGGATACATCAAGTCCCTGCTCCTCACAGCGCCGGGACAGGGTTCCCAGAAGGTCGTCCGCCTCAAGGCCGGCCTGCTCGATGATCTTCACTCCCATGGCTCTTAGCACATCCTTGATCACCGGCACCTGTTCCCGCAGTTCCTCCGCCATGGGCTTGCGGGTGCCTTTGTAATCCCCGTAGAGCTCATGCCGGAAGGTGGGCGCATGGACGTCGAAGGTCACCGTAAGGTACTCCGGCTGCTCCTCATCCAGGATCTTGAACATAATATTTAAGAAACCGTACACAGCATTGGTGTGGAGCCCTTCCGAGTTGGTCAGGTCCGGCACCCCGTAGAACGCCCGGTTCAGGATGCTGTGTCCGTCGATCAGTACGATTTTCTCTCTCATCAGATCTGCCTCCAATATCGGCTGATAAGCGCACCTGTTGCGCTATCATCCAGTATACACTAAAACCGGATATTTTGAAAGCCGAAAATTATCTCCAGGAGGCAAAACAAAAACAGCCTTCCAACTGTGAAAGGCTGTTCTACTGCGGATGGTGGGACTTGAACCCACACGAAGTCACCTCCGCAAGATTTTGAGTCTTGTGCGTCTGCCATTCCGCCACATCCGCTTATCCCGGCTTCTTGGGAAGCCGAGAATTATTGTATCACAAAGTATTCTGGATTACAACCACTTTTTACATGGGGAACAAGGCGTTGTCAAGAGCTGTGGTGTCTTCCTCCGGGATCGAGTACACATTGTCGGCATCCGCCGTCACCCGGATGGTCATGCTTTCCGCTTCCCCGTACTCCGGCTCTTCCAGCCTGTCCTGCATAAGGTCGTACATGGTCTCCATGGTCATCTGGTTAAGCTCCTCGTCGCCTGGGATCTCTCCTGCTTCGGAAAGCTGTGCCATAAGCGAATCCGTCAGTTCTGTCTCCAGGCCGTCCAGTCCCACAAAAGGCTCCACCGTCACCTGGATCTCAAACCCGTCCTCGATCTCGGTCACCTCTCCCAGGGAATACTTGGCCAGCTTCGCCATGTCCAGGAAGAGCTGCCGGTAATCCTCCTGCATCTCCTGGGAGGCCCCCATCTCCTCGAAGCCTACTGCGGCCATGGTAGCGTCCATATTTCCCTCGTACATCTCCCGGGCTTCCTCTTCCGTGGAGTCTGTCAGTTCCATGTAGGAGTCAAATTCTCCTTTGTAACTGGCGTCCAGCACAGCCTGGGCATATTCCTTGGCCTCGTCCTCCGACATCCCGCCGCAGCCGGTAAGCGTCCAGGCGGAAAGCGCCAGCACAAGGATAAGGACCAGACTCTTCATTTTCTTCATTGCTCTTCCCTCCTCATCTTTACAAAGCATTTACAAAGCAACTAAATAACTTACTTACACTCCTTCAGAAGCTTCTGCCCGATCTCAAAACAATCGAAGGTGGCAAAATAGTCCGCCGGCGTCTCCGCCCTGCGGATCAGCTGAGTAGTCCCGTCTTCTTTGAGCAGCACCTCAGCGGACTTCAGCTTTCCATTATAATTGTACCCCATGGAAAATCCATGGGCCCCGGTATCGTGGATCACCAGAAGGTCGCCCACTTCGATCTCCGGAAGCATCCGGTCGATGGCGAACTTGTCATTGTTCTCGCACAGCGAACCAGTCACATCATACTTGTGGTCGCAGGGAAGATCCTCCTTCCCCACCACAGAAATATGATGGTAGGCGCCGTACATGGCCGGACGGATCAGGTTCACCGCGCTGGCGTCCACACCGATATATTCCTTGTAAGTATGCTTTTCATGGATCGCCCGGGTCACCAGACACCCATAAGGTCCGGTCATAAACCGTCCCAGCTCCGTATACAGGGCTACATCTCCCATTCCCGCCGGGACCAGGACCTCTTCATAAACCTTCCGCACTCCTTCGCCGATGGCGCGGATGTCATTGGGCTCCTGCTCCGGCCGGTAGGGGATCCCCACCCCTCCGGAGAGATTGATGAACTTGATATGACACCCGGTCTCCTGCTGAAGCTCTACTGCGATCTCAAACAGGATCCTGGACAGCATGGGATAATAGTCGTTGGTTACCGTATTGCTTGCCAGGAATGCATGGATCCCGAACTCCTTCGCGCCTTTTTCCTTCAGGATCTTAAAGGCCTGGGTAAGCTGTTCCCTGGTCATTCCGTACTTGGCGTCCCCCGGGTTGTCCATGATATCGTTGCTGACCTTGAACACCCCGCCCGGATTGAACCGGCAGCTGATGGTCTCCGGGATCTTCCCGATGGCTTTCTCCAGGAAATCGATATGGGTGATGTCATCCAGGTTGATGATAGCCCCCAGATCATTGGCATAAACGAATTCTTCCGCCGGCGTATCGTTGGAGGAGAACATGATATCTTCTCCCACCGCCCCGATGGTCTTGGAGAGCATAAGCTCTGTATAGGAAGAACAGTCGCAGCCGCAGCCGTACTCTCTTAAAATATTGATGAGAAACGGATTGGGCGTAGCCTTCACCGCAAAATACTCTTTATATCCGGGATTCCAGGAAAATGCCTCCCTCAAGGCCTCCATGTTCCTGCGGATGCCTTTTTCATCATAAAGGTGAAAAGGAGTGGGATACTCTTTCACGATTTCTTCTAACTGTGCTTTCGTCACAAATGGTCTTTTGTTCATGATCGTCTGTCTGCCTCCTGTATTGCTGTTAATTTTATCTCATTTGCCAGAGCACGCTTATAGAGGTTCACAAAGTTCTTCTGGCCGGAATACAGACAGGTGTTCATACTGCCCTCCCCATATTCTCCGATCAGGGCGTACCGGGAATCTGCTATGATCCCGATCTCTCTTCCCCGCGGTTCACCCACATAGACCCGGGCATTCTTAAGGCTGACCGGCTGATCCGTAACGATCACCAGCTTCTTTCTTGTGGCGATCAGATGATCCAGCTCCTCTACAAGAAGAAGCAGGTAATTCCTGGTGCAGGAAATGTAAACCCGGTCTTCCGCGGTGATGAGGAGATTCTTCATCTTGTTCAGGATGTGGTCCGCTCCCTCGATGGTGATATATCCTTCCACATGGGATTTTCCTTCCGGCTTATGCTGGATCAGCCATTTGGCTGCCCCCTCCAGTCCCCGGATGCTGTTGCGGCAGAACTCATCCAGAGGAACCGGCACATATTTCCTTGTGCTTCCTTCTTCCACCAGATAGGCCGCCCCCTTCTCCGTCATACTGGCAAGGGATGCATAGGCGTTGGACCGGGAAATTCCGATCTTCTTCGCCACCTCATATCCCGTCGTCTTCCCTTCCATAAGAAGACACTCATAGATACAGGCTTCCTGGCGGGTAAGCCCGAACTCTGTCAGACGTTCTGTAAACACATTGTTTTCCATGTCTTACTCCTCTTTCGTGCTCTTTTAGTAGTTCTCTACAGAAACACTATAAATGAGTTCTCCGGTTCTGTCAACCTTTCACCCAAAATTCATTACTCCACTACCGCAATCCGCATCATATTACTGAAACCAGTTCCCGCGCCTGCCACATGGGGCGACGGGATCCCTGCCGTCAGCACCACCACGTCTCCGGTCTCCGCCAGCTGTTTGGCGCAGATCAGCTCAATGGCGCTGTTGCAGATATCTTCGGTGGTATATACCTGAATGGATTTCAGCGGCCGCACGCCCCAGTACATCTGCATCCTGCGCAGGGTCCGCTCATTGGGGCTGACGCCGATGATCTCCGTCTTGGGTTTGAATTTGGACACCACTCTGGATGTAGCTCCGGACATGGAGGGCGCGATGATACATTTTGCCCCCAGATTGCCGGCCGTGGTCACAGTGGCATGGGCCAGGGCGCTGGATACGCTCTTCATCCGATGCTCTTCCGCCTGCTTCAGGATCAGGTCGTAATCCAGATGCTTCTCTGTATTCTCTACAATGTGCACCATCATCTGCAGCGCTTCTACCGGATACTTGCCCTGGGCTGTCTCACCGGACAGCATCACCGCGTCTGTTCCGTCGTACACCGCGTTGGCCACATCTGTCACCTCCGCACGGGTGGGACGGGGATTGCGGATCATGGAATCCAGCATCTGGGTGGCGGTGATCACCGGTTTATAGTTGTCATTGCACCGCTGGATGATCATCTTCTGCAGATAGGGAACTTCCTCCGCCGGGATCTCCACGCCCAGGTCTCCCCGGGCAACCATGATGCCGTCCGCGCAGCGGATGATCTCGTCAATATTCTTGATCCCTTCCGCGTTCTCGATCTTGGCGATGATGGGGATATAAGGCGCCTCGCATTCCTTCAGGAAGGCCCGGATCTCCAGGATACATTCCGCATTGCGGACGAAAGAGGCCGCGATGAAATCGATGCCCTGCTCCACGCCGAATCTTAAGTCCTCCCGGTCCTTCTCCGTGATGGCCGGCAGCCGCACCGGAACATTGGGCACGTTCACGCCTTTGCGCTCTCCCAGCTCTCCGCCGTTGACCACCCGGCAGACGATCTCATCCTGCCGCTTTGCCTTCACTTCCAGTCCGATCAGGCCGTCGTCCACCAGGATGATGGTGCCCACCTGAACGTCCTCCACCAGGCCGTCATAGGTGATGGAGACCTTCTTCTCGTCTCCTTCTGTCTCTCTGGTAGTCAGGATGAATTCACTTCCTGTCTCCAGCATTACTTTCTTCCCGTCTTTCAGCACACCGGTACGGATCTCCGGTCCTTTGGTATCCAGAAGGATGGCGATAGGCTTCTTCTCTTCCTCCCGGATCCTTTTCAGCATATCCATGCGGCCTTTCTGCTCCTCATGGGTGCCGTGGGAGAAGTTAAATCTTGCCACGTCCATGCCTTCTCTCACCAGGGCGCGCATGATCGCCTCATCGTCGCTCCGTGGTCCCATGGTACATACGATCTTTGTTTTCTTCAATGTCTCTTCCTCCTCATTTCCTATTTGACATGTGTATGGGTAAACAGATGATCCTGACAGTATTCGTAATTCCCGTTACACTTGGAACAGTACCGGAATTCCAGATTTGGGTCGTCCAGCTCCGTCCTTCCGCACACCGCGCAGCGGTGTCTGGCTCCGCCGGGATAGTGATTCACCGGACGGGATGCTCTTACCTTCTTCTGGAATTCCCGCTTGCGCCGCGCCTGCTTCGGGGAATATCCCCTGCTGTGCCTGCTCCCCAGGAAGAAGATCACAAAATTCAGGATGGAAACCGCGGCTCCGATGGCATTGGACCGGTAGAAGAATCCAAGTGGTCCTCCTCCGTAAGCCGGCAGGAAAGCCTGGACGATGGTGTAGAGGAAATAGATTCCGTCCAGCCAGCCCAGCCATTTGGCCTTGATCGGAATGGCGAAGAACAGATAGAACTGCATATCCGGATAGATTGCCGCAAAGGCGAAGAAAAGCGACATATTCAGATACCAGGTTCCCAGCGGGAAGGAAAATCCGGTGATAAAATATGCGGCAAAGGCTGCGATCACATGGAACAGCATCCCCGCGAAAAAGTACAGGTTAAATCGGAAGGCCCCCCATGTCTGTTCCAGGGATTTTCCCAGCATGTAATAGAGATAAAGGGCAAAAACCATGAAAAGATAGCTGGTCTGGGGCGGCTGGATGATAAAGGTCACCACACGCCACACCTGCCCCCTAAGGATCGCCGGCACATCCAGGCACAGATACTGATAATAGAACTCCGGCACGAACAGCTGGAGCACCAGCCCCGCGACATAGAGCACGATGATGTAATACATCAGATTGTGGATGGCATATCTGCCAAATTTACGTTCTAATTTATCTAACCAGTTCATGTTCGTTTCACTCCGTTTTTTCATGATAGCACTGTAGTCATTCTACCGTCTCGGTGGGTGTTTGTCAATCGGTTCTGCCGCGCCGGTTTCCCGGTCTGTTGCGTTTTCTTAGCGGATTCTTAGCGTCTCTTTATGGTTTCTTTAGATTTTGCGAATTGTCATTTCAAATATTTTGTCGTATAATGTTACGTGTTGCAAAAACGGGACACACATTTAATAAGAAGAAATTCATAGATTTACTATGTGAGGAGTTTTCAATATGAGTCAGAAAGAGCAGTATACACTGGGTATTGATATCGGTTCCACCACGGTCAAGATCGCCATCCTGGACATGGACAATGAAGTGGTGTTCTCCGACTATGAACGGCATTTCGCCAATATCCAGGAGACCCTGTCCGACCTTCTTGGCCGGGCCATCTATAAATTAGGCGCCATCCACGTCTCTCCGGTGATCACTGGTTCCGGAGGACTGACCCTGGCCAAGCACCTGGGCGTTCCTTTTGTCCAGGAAGTGATCGCCGTATCCACCGCCCTGCAGGATTACGCCCCTCAGACTGATGTGGCCATCGAACTTGGCGGCGAGGACGCCAAGATCATCTACTTCGAAGGCGGCAATGTGGAACAGCGGATGAACGGCGTGTGCGCCGGCGGTACCGGTTCCTTCATCGACCAGATGGCTTCCCTTCTCCAGACGGACGCCTCTGGTCTTAACGAGTATGCCAAGAATTACAAGGCGCTCTACTCCATCGCCGCCCGCTGCGGCGTGTTCGCCAAATCCGATATCCAGCCCCTGATCAATGAAGGTGCGTCCAAGGAAGACCTGGCCGCCTCCATCTTCCAGGCGGTAGTCAATCAGACCATCAGCGGTCTGGCCTGCGGCAAGCCTATCCGGGGCCATGTGGCGTTCCTGGGGGGACCTCTTCATTTCCTGTCTGAGCTCCGGGAGGCCTTTGTGCGCACCCTGAAGCTGGACGACGAGCACACCATCGCGCCCAACCACTCCCACCTCTTCGCGGCCATCGGAAGCGCCCTGAATTCTGAGCGGGATCTGGATGTGGCGCTCCAGGAGATGCAGCAGCGTCTGGAGGGACGGATCAAGATGGACTTCGAGGTGGACCGTATGGAGCCCCTCTTCGCCAGCGAGGCGGATTATCAGGAGTTCAAGGAACGCCACGACCGGCACCAGGTTCCGGTCAAGGATCTTGCCTCCTATCAGGGGAAGGCTTTCCTTGGCATCGACGCCGGATCCACCACCACCAAGGCCGCCCTGGTGGGAGAAGACGGAACTCTTCTCTACTCCTTCTACCACAATAACGAAGGAGATCCTCTGGGCACCACCATCGCCGCCATCAAAGACATTTACAGCAAGCTTCCCGAAGGGGTGGAGATCGTCCACTCCTGCTCCACCGGATACGGAGAAGCAGGAGTGGACGATCTC
>OLQU01001316.1_pt1 | contig 17358 bp, 16 predicted proteins | sample 1672271 | NCBI WGS metagenome assembly OLQU01 (sample SAMEA3136666, study PRJEB25190) | human gut metagenome | biome: human gut; feature: human-associated habitat; material: faeces | place: Austria | collected 2013 | reverse complement strand
CCGGTGGCCTGGCTGATGCGCTCAATGTGCTCAGGCAGGAAATTTGACACCCCAATTGAGCGCAAACGACCATCATCAAGCAGCTTGGCTCTGCGGGCACGGCGGATCCCTTGAATCAGCGCTCCACTGTGGGCTGGAAGGCCACGAAGGTCGCCGTGCGTCTCGACGACAGCGCCATCCGCCGCATCGAGACCTGCAGCACCTACACCGAGTAAAAAACCACCCCGTGCCTCCCCCCCGCGCGGCGGGAGGCACCCATGCACACAAGGAGGAATATACTATGGCAACCAGAAAAAAGACCGACCGCGCCGCCGCTGAGGCCTGGCTGAGCGAACCCGTGACCGTGCGTCTGTTCCGCGACAACGGCAGCTACAAGGAGGACAAGGTCGTGACCGTCAACGGCGAGACCGTGCGCATCCCGCGTGGCGAGGACGTGACCATCCCGCGCCGCTTCGCGCTCGTGCTCGCGCAGGGCGAGGCGCAGGACGCGCGCACCGGCGCGCTCATCGAGCGCGAAACCGCCCGCTTTGCCGCCGAGAGCGGCGCGCTGGGGCTCTGAGCATGGCGACGCTTCAGCAGGCGCTCAAGCGCATCGACACGATCTGCCCCAACGCATGGGACGACGCGGCAAAGCTGCTGTGGCTCAACGAATGTGAGAGCATGATCCAGACGCGCATCCTCGGCATCGCGCCGGGCGAATGTGTGACCTACGACGTGAACTCCGACCGCAGCACCGTGCTGCTCGTGCCCGCACCGTTTGACCGGCTGTACGTGTACTACGTCATCGCCATGTGCGACTACGCCGCGCACGAGACGGCGCACTACGCCGACAGCATGGCGCTCTTTAACGCGGCGCTCGACGAATACGCCAAGTGGTACCAGCGCACGAACGGCGCTGCGGCTTCCGTGCCCGGCGCCGCATCGCAGATCGCCGCCAACACCGCCGCCCGCCACTCGCACGCGAACAAGCGCGTGCTCGACGGCATCACGGCCGCAAAGACCGCCGCGTGGGACGCCAAGGCGGGTACGGCGGCGGCCACGCAGTCCGCGGCTGGCCTGATGTCCGCCGCCGACAAGGCAAAGCTCGACGGCATCGAGCGCAGCGCCAACAAGACCACCGTGCCCACGGCGCTGAAAAATCCCAACGCACTGACGATCAAAATCGGCGGCACCACCGTCACCTACGACGGCAGCGCCGCGAAAACCGTCACGATCGCCGACGGAAGCGAGGTGGCCTACTGATGGCGAAGAAGCTCTACGAAGAGGCGTCCGTGCAGGACATTGCCGCTGCCATCCGCGAAAAGACCGGCGGCGCGGAAACGTACAAGATCGCGCAGATGGGCGACGCGGTGCGCGCCATACCAAGCAAGGACAATATCGTCCACGCGGATATCCCGGACTACATCAAGACGGCGGCGCTGGAGGTGGCCAAAAAGGTGCAGGCCGTGCGCACGAGCGAAAGCATCGTCTTTATCGCGGCCTCGGACGCGCACCAGCTTGACACCAGCGCGGACATCGTGAACGGCAATCTACACGCTGGAATGGCGATGAAGGCGCTCACGTACATCCTGCCGGGCATCGACTTTGCGTGCTATCTGGGCGACTACACGGCCGGAAGCGCCACGACCACGCTGGACGAGGGACGGAAGCATTTTGCCGAGATCAATGCGGACATCGACGAAGCCTTTTCCGGCATCCCGCAACTGCGAACGCTGGGCAACCACGACAGCTTGCAGTACAGCAAGGCGCAGAATGGCAGCGTGCTGCCGGCGGCGGAGCTGTACGGCCTGTGCGGCGCTTACAACACCGGTGCGGCCATGGGCAGCGCCACCGAGGGCTACTGCTACCGCGACTTTGAGGGCAGAAAGCTGCGGGTGATCTGCCTTAACACCGCCGAAGCTACGGAGAAGGAGTATGTTTCCGATGCCCAAAAGCTGTGGTTTGCGAACACGCTGAAAGCCGTGGGCGCAAAGGCCGGTTGGAATGTGCTGATCCTGTCCCACCATCCGCTTGACTGGGGCGGCGTGTGTGCCCTGTCGAATATCGTCAAAGCCTACGTGGACGGCGGCAGCATCACCGTCAGCAGCGGCAATACCGTGAATTTCAGCAGCAGCAACAGCGCGGCGATCCTCGCGGCCATCCACGGCCATGTGCATGGCTTCAAGGCCGCGAAGCTCAACGCTATCGCAAGCGGCACCGGCACGGAGTACAACGTCTGGCGCGTGGCTACACCGAATATGTGCTTTGCAAGAAACAACGAATATGGCACAAACGGCAGCGCGGAATATTATGGGATCGAGTTCGGAGAAACGACCACCTACAACAAGACGGCCAACAGCGCCAAGGACACGGCGTTTGTTGTGAACGTGTGCAACCCGTCTCAACAGAAGGTCTACTCCTTCTGCTACGGCGCAGGATATGACCGCGAGATCTTCACCGGCATCCAGACCGTGGCCGTGACGGGCGTATCGCTCAACGCTGCCTCCGGCGAGCTGACTATCGGCGGGCAGACCACGCTGACAGCGACCGTGAAACCCGCAGACGCGAGCAACAAAACGGTAACGTGGGAGAGCTCCGCGCCGACCGTGGCCACCGTGGCTAATGGAGTTGTCACAGCGCACGCGCCGGGTGTGGCTAAAATCACGGTAAAAACCGCAGACGGCGGCTTTACGGCAGAGTATGCGCTGACGGTCAAAGCCGCGACGTCCGACCTGCTGGCGGACTACGGTTATGCGGACAATACCCGGCTTTCCACCGGCAGCGGCAGCGAGAAAGCCGCCACAGACTATGTGACCGTCGGACACACGGCGGCGATCCCGCTCGACAAGACCAGATATCCCAATGGCGCGACCATCCGCGTGACCGGCGCGGTGAACTGTCTGGGCAACAACTGGTCTGGCGGCAACAACGGCGGCGACAGCGCGTTTGTGCTGTATACGACTGGCGGAACGCAGTTTTCGAACGCGAGCTACATTGAGGCCAAGGCCACGACGGCGGGAACGTTTACGATCGACGCGGACAAGACCGGCTTTACGCTGGACATCGCGTCGCTGTCGGCACCGCATTATATCAAGTTCTGCGTCAAGGGCACCGGCGCAAATCTTACGGCAACGCTGACACCAAAATGAAGGGGGTAACAGCAGATGGAAATCATCGAAGCATTTGCGGCGAAAAACAAGTGCTATCAGGCGGGCGCGGCGCTAGTCCCGCGCGGCATCATGCTGCACAGCATCGGCACGCCGCAGCCGAGCGCGGCCGCGCTGGCGCGGTACTTTGACCAGTACCAGCCGGGCGGCCAGTCGGTCTGCGTGCACGCGTTTGCGCAGGCGGACGGCACGGTGTATCAGACGCTGCCGTGGGAGATGCGCGGCTGGCACTGCGGGGGCAGCGCCAACAACACGCACATCGGCGTGGAGATGACGGAGCCGGGCGCAGGCACGGCCTGCGCCGAGGCGGCCGCGCAGATCACGGGCACGTACCGCACGGCCGTGGCGCTGTTTGCGCGGCTGTGCGGGGTTTACGGGCTGGACCCGCTGGCCGACGGCGTCATCATCGGCCACGCGGAGGGACACCGGCGCGGCGTGGCCAGCAACCACGCAGACCCGGAATATCTGTGGCGGCAGTACGGCATGGGCTTCACCATGGACGGATTTCGCGCCGACGTCGCCGAGGCGATGGCCGGCACGCAGAAGGAGGAAACAGACATGACACGCTACAACACCGTAGCCGAGATGCCCGCATGGGCGCAGGCCGAGGCGCAGCGGCTCGTTGACCGCGGCGCGCTCAAAGGAGACACCGACGGCAGGCTCGACCTGTCGCTGGATATGCTGCGCACGATGCTCGTGTGCCAGCGGATGATCGACCAGGCAAAGGAGACATAAATGGACCGACTCACAACGATCAAAGCGGCCGTCTGCACGGCGGCCGCAGCGCTGACGGCCTTCTGGGGCTGGACAGGCTGGCTGGCGGCGGCATGGTTTCTGGCCATGCTGCTCGACTATGCCACCGGCAGCGCCGCCGCCCTGCGCGCCGGGACATGGAGCAGCCGCGTCGCCCGCGAGGGCCTGTGGCACAAGGCCGGAGCCGTGGCGGGCGTGCTCGTGGCGGCGCTGCTGGACTTTGCCCTGCGCGTGCTGCTCGGCAGCGTGCCGGGGCTGGGCATCGACTACGACGTGCTGCTGTGCCCGCTCGTGACGGCGTGGTATCTGCTGACGGAACTGGGCAGCATCGCCGAAAACGCGGGCGCGCTCGGCGCGCCGATGCCGCAGTTTCTCATGCGGGCGATCGCCGCCCTGCGCGCCGGCATTTCCGACCGCGGCGGCGGAGACGGGGACGGAGGCGGCGCGGCATGACGGATTTTTCCCCGCTGAACTTCCCGCTGCCGGAGCGTACCGGCGGCGAGGGGCTGGAGGCGCGCGTCACGGCGCTGGAGGAGACGATCGTCCGGCTGCTGGAGGCGCTGCAATACACGCTGACGAATCTCAGCCGCGAAAACTTCAACCCCGCCGCGCTCGAACGGCTGCGCGCCGAGCTGCGCAGCGGCCAGACCACGAACCAGTAAGGAGGCAGGCAATGCATCTACCCACATTCCCCCGCGCCATGGCCGTGACGCGGCGCGTGCAGACCGACTTTCGCGGCTACGACCACCGGCCGAGCTGCCCGGAGGGCGGCATCTACGAGATGACGAACGGCTCGGCGGCCGACGCGCCGCTGTTTTCCACGCGGCCGGGCCGCACGCTGACCTATCCGACCGGCGGCGGAAGCCCGAACGGGCTGTTCGCCGGCAGCTGCGGGCTGCTCTGGTGCACCGGCCAGACGCTGTATGTCAACGGCACGCCCGTCGCGGGCTGCACGCTCATCAACGGGCCGAAGGTGTTCGCCGAGCTGGGCGGCACCGTGCTCATCTGGCCGGACAAGATCTGGTACCAGCCGGATTCCGGCCAGTTCGGCAGCGCGGAGCCGAGCTGGGGCGGCTCCGTAAACCTCCAGCGCTCGGACGACAGCAGCGGCACCCGCGCCGACGCCATCGCCGCGGAGGGCATCGACCTGCCGTTTCGCGTGGGCGACGCCGTGACGATCCGCGGCTTTTCCACGCCGGAGGACAACGGCACCTACATCATCCGCGACATTGCGGGCGCGGCGCTCGTGTTCGACCCAGACACGTTCTCCACCGCCGGCGTGACCGAGGACATCACGGTCACGCGGCGCATGCCCATGGCGATGCACGCATGCACGTACGGCAACCGCATCTGGGCCTGCGCAAACGACACCGTCTGGTGCTCAAAGCTCGGCGACCCGCTGAGCTGGTACTGGTACGAGGCGGACGACAACGGCACGGTCGCCACGGCGGCATGGAGCGTGGACGTCGGCACGCCGGGCGATTTTTCCGGCTGCGCGGCCACGGGCAGCGGCGTGGTATTTCTCAAGCCGGACGGGCTCTGGCGGCTGTACGGAACGAAGCCGGACAACTTCCAGCTCGTCGCCTCGGCGGCGCTCGGCGCGGAGAAAAACTCCGGCCGCACGCTCGTGACGGCGGCGGAATCGCTCTACTATCTCTCCCCCGCCGGGCCGGCACGCACGGCCGGCGGACGGCCGGTGCGCATCGGCGACGCGCTCGGGCGCACGCTCACGGCCGGCGTGGCGGGTACGGACGGCACGCGCTGGTATCTCTCGGCGCATGACAGGGACAACGTCTGGCACCTGTTCGTATACGACACGCGCAGCGGCCTGTGGAGCCGCGAGGACGCCTTCCACGCGCGCGGGTTTGCCCGCAGCGGCGGCGCGCTCTATGCGCAGGACACCAGCGGCGTCTGGCGCTTCGGCACCGGCAGCACGGCACAGCTGGAGAGCATGCTCGAAACGGGCGATTTCGTCAGCGGCAGCCCGGACTGCAAGCGCCTGCTGCGCGTGCAGCTGCGGCTGGAGGCGGACGCGGGCGCAAGCGTGACGGCGGCGGTGCAGTACGACTCCGACGGCGTGTGGCACACGCTCGCGACCGTGACGGCGGGCGCGAAGCGCTCCGTCACGCTGCCGGTGCTGCCACGCCGGTGCGACCACTTTCGCCTGCGGCTGACGGGCACGGGCGCGTGGCGGCTGCTGTCGCTCACGCGCACGGAGACCGCCGCCGGGCCGCAGCACTGAGGAAAGGAGACCTTATGGCCACAAAATACAAATACGACAAGAACACCGATTACGCCGCGCTCATGGAGCAGGCGGCGCAGCGCGGCGACCATGCGTCCGCTGCCATCTACGAGCAGCAGCGCAACGCGAAGATCCGCGGCGAGGGCATGACCGATCAGGAGCAGACGAACGACTATGCGCAGTATCTGCCCCTCGAGGACGTGCCGGACTACGACGATACGCACCGCCGCGAGGCGGAAACGCTGCTGACCGAGCGCGACACGACCGCACAACGCAGCCGCATCGACCAGATGCTTGACGCGCTGCTCGGCGAGGAATTCAACTACGACCCGGCATCGGACCAGCTCTACGCCGCCTACCGGCAGCAGTACGAGCGGCAAGCCGATCTCGCGGCGGCCAACGCCCTCGGCGCAGCGGCCGCGCTGACGGGCGGGCAGGCCTCGACGGCGGCGGTGGCGGCCTCGCAGCAGGCGGGCGGATACTACCGCGCGATGCTCGCGGGCAAGCTGCCGGAGCTGGCGCAGCTCGCCTACGAGCGCTACAGCGGCGAGCGCAAGACGCGCCTGAGCGCCATCGACAGTCTGCTCGACGCGGCCGACAGCCGCGACAGCGTGACGAAGGCGCAGATCGCCGCGCTGCTCGACATGGACGACGCGGACTACGACCGCGCGGACAGCAAGCTGCAGCAGCAGGCCAAGGACGCGGCCGATGCCAAGGCCGCCGCCGACAAAAAGGCGAAGGACGAAAAGGCCGCAGCCGAGAAGGCGGAAAAGGCCGCGCGCAGCGATGCGCGGCGCCAGATCACGCTCATCCTGCGCAACGGCGGCACCGTGCCCGACGATCTCTGGCAGCAGAGCGGCTACAGCGCCGTGACGATCGCGGCGATGCTGCGCGGACGCAAGGGATGAGCGTTATGTAAACAGCAGCGCCGATTTTGCTCTAAGAATTCTGCAACACGCCGTCTGGCTCAAAGTTATGTAAACTACACGAAAGAAAAGAATCCCCGGAAGCAAACTGCTTCCGGGGATTTGTGCGTGATGGGGTCTGCGCTCAGGCCATGGCCTGCTCAAAGCGCATGAGGATGGCCGCGACCTGCGCGCGCGTGGCGCTGCCCTTCGGGCTGAGGTAGGCGACGCCGCCGCTGCCGGTGCCGGAGATGAGGCCGTTGCCGACGGCCCAGGCCATCTCCGTGCGCGCCCAAGACGAGACGCTGCCCGCATCCGGGAAGCCGGCGAGCGAGCCCGCCTCCGTGAGGCTGCCGGACGCGAACTGCTTCGTATAGTTATAGAGGATGACGGCGAGCTGCTCGCGCGTGATCTCCCCGCTGGGGTCAAAGGTCGTGGCGCTCGTGCCGGAGACGACACCCGTGAGCTTCGCCCACCAGATGGCGTCGGTATACCACGCGTCGCTCGGCACATCCCCCCGAAACGGCGAGCCAAGCTTTTTGAGCTCATAACCGTTGACCTTCGCGGGCTCGCCCTGCACGCGGTAGAGGATGCTCACGAGCTGGGCGCGCGTGCACACGCCGGTCGGCGCGACGGTGCTGGCCGAGGTGCCGGCGATGTAGCCGCGGTAGATGCAGTAATCCAGGCCCTCGTGCGACCAATCGGTGGGCGCGGGCATGTCACGGAAGGCGAAGCCCGGGCAGGTCGGACCGCCGGGGCAGACAGACGGCAAACCGGTAGCAGGAATGGTTTCTGCCTTTGTCTCTCCACAGACGGAACAAGTATAAACTCGAACCCCGGATGTTGTTGCAGTCGGCTTAATAACGACCTCTCCTGCATTCATCTTATGGCCAAACGCCGCCACTTCATTACGGTGTTCTACAGCTCCGCATTTTGCACATGTATACAGGTCATAACCATCTTCCGTGCAAGTTGCATGAACACGCTTTGTCAGCTGCCAAGTATGCACATGCACACCGGTCGCCGGAATCGTCTCCGTCTTGGTATCCCCGCACACAGTACAGGTATAGGTGCGGACACCTGCCATATCTTCTGTCGGCTTCGTTGTCACTTGCCCGCTGTTCCATTTGTGTCCCAGCGGTTCTGAAGCGTCATATCGCTGTGTCGTGCCGCAGGCACTACATGTGCACAGGATATAACCGCCCGTCGTGCAAGTGGCCGGAATCTCCTTGGCAACAAACGTATGCTCACCCGTTGCAGGGATTGTCTCCGTCTTCGTCGCGCCGCAGTCCGTGCAAGTATAGGTGCGGACACCAGCATGAATGCAGTCCGGTTTCGTGGTCACGATGCCGGAATCCCAGGTATGGTCCCGCAGCTTCGGGATGTCCTCGCCCACGCGCGTGTTGCAGCGCGCGCAGATGTGATAGCGGTAGCCGGTGGTCGTGTACGTCGGCTCCTGCGTGATGACCCACTCGCCCCAGTCGTGGCCGAGGGCGGGGATGGTGTCATTATAATCCTTGCCGCAGCGCGGGCAGGTGCCCTGATAGCGGCCGGACTCGGTGCAGGTCGGCTCCGTGCTGGAGGCGGACTTATAGCTGTAGTCATGGCCCTTGGCGGGGATGACCTCATCGATCTTCACGCCGCAGCGCGCGCAGGTGCCGACGGCGCGGCCGGGCTGTGTGCAGGTGGCATCCGGGAGGAGGTCACAGCGGCTCAGGTCATGGCCGAGCGCGGCGATCTTCTCGGTGCGGGTCGCGCCGCAGGCCGAGCACTTATAAAACTGCGTGCCCTTTTCGGTACATTTGGGCGGGAGCGTCGTCGTCAGCGCCCACTTGTGGTCGGTGGCGGCGACATAGGTGTCGTCCACGGGGGCATAGGTGCAGCCCTTCACCGTGCAGACGTGGTGCGTATAGCCCTGCTTCGTGCAGGTGGGGTCGACGACCGTGTCGGCGAACTGGGCAATGTGGTCGCCGTGCCAGAGACCGGTCTTGTAGCCCTGCCAAGTGCCGTCGTCCTTGAGCTCGGCGGCCCAGGTGTAGCTGCCCTGCGTGTAATAGACCACGCAGTCATCCGGGAAGGAGCGGTTGGAATCCGCCGCGCCGTAGATGCTCTTGGCGTGGTCATTTTTAAAGACGGCGCGCTTGAGCTTCGTGATCTTTGCGATCATATTGAAGGCCGTGCTGATGTCGCCGGCCTGATCAGCGTTCTGGTCGGTGTCGTCTGGACGGAGAATGCCGTTGAGCACGCCCTCGACGAGGATCTTCATGGCATTATCCAGGCTCGTGAAGGCACGGCCCTGGATCGTGTTGATCTTGTCGCCGAAATAGACCTCCTCGAGCATCTCGCAGCCGGCAAAGGCGCACTTGTCGATCTGCGCGACGCGGTTGGAGAGGTCGACGGTCTTCATGTGGTTGTCGCCGAAGAACGCGGCCTTGCCGATCGTGAGGGGCTTGTCACCGGGGCTGAAGGTGAGGTTGTTCATATAATAATCGCACATGAACGCGTAGTCACCGATGCTCGTGACGTTGGCCGGAATGTTGAGGTTCTTGTGGTGGTTGACGAACGCGAACGCGCCCGTGCCGATCGTCTGCAGGCTCGACGGCAGGCCGAGCGTCGTGTCCTCCTGACCGAGGATGCGGTCCCACGCGAAGGCCCACGGGCCGATATACGTCAGGCCGTTCGGCAGGCGCAGCTCGGCGAGCATGGTGCAGCTGTAAAACGCATGATCCTCGATGCGGCGCAGGCGGCTGCAGGCGCCCGCGCGCACGAAGGTGAGCGTGTCGCAGCCGTAGAAGGCGTACTTATCGATGAGCTCGAGATTGCGCGGCATGTTGATGGCCGAGAGGTACTCGTCCGCATAAAACGCATGATCGCCGATGGTGGTGATGCCGTCGTCGAGGAACATGCACGTCAGGTACTGGCAGTCCTTGAAGGCGCGGTCGCCGACGTTCGTGACGCCGGTGGTGAAGGACTGTTTTTTCCCATCCCACTCCTCGGTGGTCGCACCGGCGATGTAGGCCAGGACAAGATACTCCTCGCCGAGGTTTTCCACGACGGTCGTGCCGAGCTTCTGCCCCTTGTCGTTATACTCCGTGACCGTCACGTTGCCCATCCACGGGGCTTTCTGACCCTTGACCGCGTAGTCCGCCATCGGGCCGTCGCCGAAGATATACACGCCGTAATACTGCGCGTCCTCGCGGTAGTCGTGCTCCTGCCAGATCTGCTGCAGGGCGGGATTGTCCTGCACGACGGTGGGGTTCGTGACTTCGTAAATTTTATAATGTACACTGCCCTCGTTCTCGGCGGGGCCGCAGTCGCCATGCGCGACCTCGTTGCCGAAGAGCTTTTTGATCTGATCCGGCTGCTTGAGAAACTGGTCGACCACGTCCGCGATCGTGCCCGCCTGCGCCGGCGGGGCGCACACGCTCAGCAATCCGGCCGCGAGCACAAAGCACAGCAGCAGCGACAACACTCGTTTTTTCATATGGTTCCTCCCTCCTGGAATAGACGAACTGGTAACAGAGTCTACACAATCAGTATACAGGACGCGCCCCGCTTTTGCAACGGGTCGTGCGCGCATGGGCGCGAAAAAATGCGCATTTTATTTACGCAAATGAAACAAAATGTAACGATCAAAATGTTTTTTCGGCATTCCCATTGCACACTTTCCCAGTCATATGGTATATTTTCGACAGATAGGTATTACGGTTGTACACACGCATCACAACAAAGGAGGAAGAAACGATGAAAAAGCGCATGCTCTCGCTGGCACTGTGTCTGGTTCTGGTCGTGGGACTGTTCTCCGGCCTGACCGTGAACGCATCGGCCGGCATCTTTGAAGACTTTGAGGCAAAAAAGAAGGAGATCGCCGAGAAGCTCATCAAAGAGAAGATCGAGCAGCTCAAGGAGGAGTTTGAGATCCCGGATCTCGACACGGATGCCATCATCAGCAGTTTTACGACCGCGGCCACCTCGGGCGACTTCGGTGAGAACAGCTGCCTGCACTGGGAGGTCTCCACCGGTGTTTTCAGCGGCAAGACGCTGACCATCTCCGGCACCGGCGCCATGCCCGACTTTGATTTTCCCAACGGCAACCTCGCACCGTGGTGGAACTACGAGGCGCTCGGTATGCTCACGAGCTTCGGCAACTTCAAGCTGGAGGGTGAGCTGAAAAAGGTCGTCATCAAAGACGGCGTCACGAACGTGGGCAACTATGCCCTGTTCTTCCTGCCGGCCGCCACGCAGGTCACGCTGCCCGAGAGCGTGACGAGCATCGGCCGCTACGGCATCGCCATGTGCTCCAAGCTCACGGGTATGTCCATCCCCAAGGGTGTGACCGAGATCGGCGACTTCGGTCTCGCGGGCGACGGGCTCACCGCCGTCACGCTGCCCGACGGGCTGCAGAGCCTCGGCCGCGGCGCATTTGACACCTGCGCCAGCCTCACGAACACCACTCTGCCCGCCGCCATCACGGCCGTGCCCGGCAAGTGCTTTGCCGACTGCACGAAGCTGCTCAATGTCAAATACGCCGGCACCGTGACCGCCATCGGCGATCTCGCGTTTGAAAGCTGCAAGGCGCTCACCGCAGCGCCCATCCCCGAGACGGTGACCACCATTGACAAGGCCGCCTTCACCGGCTGCACCGCGCTGACGGATGTGACCATCCCCGCGGGCGTGACCGCCATTCCCGAGGACTGCTTCCGCGGCTGCACCGCGCTGGCCGACATGAAGCTGCCCGGCACCGTAACGAGCGTCGGCCACAACGCGTTCACCGGCTGCACCGCGCTCAAGGACGTGCGCTGCTACGGCGCGGCCCCGGCGGTCGAGCCGGGCAACTCGGGAGCGCACAGCTTCGAGCCCGCGATCGTCACCATCCACTATAACCCCGACCCGGTCTACGGCTGGACGCTCGACGCGGACGGCAAGTGGCAGGGCTACACCGTCAGCAGCAAGGGCGCGTGCCTGCACACCGGCTACGGCACGACGGAAAACACCGTGCCCGCCACCTGCGGCGAGGCCGGGCACGTCGACACCATCTGCTCCAACTGCGGTGAGGTCGTCTCGACCAAGGAGATCCCCGCCACCGGCGCGCACACCTGGGATAACGGCACCGTGACCACCGAGCCGACCGAGACCACCCCCGGCGTGCGCACGTTCACCTGCGCCGTCTGCGGCGCGACCCGGACCGAGACCATCCCCGCAACGGGTGCGCACGACTATCAGTTCACCAGGACCGTCGCGCCCACCTGCACGACGGACGGCTACGACCTCTATACCTGCAGCGGCTGCGGCGCGACCGAAAAGCGCAACCCCAAGCCCGCGCTCGGCCACAAGTGGGATAACGGCACCGTGACCACCGAGCCGACCGAGACCGCCCCCGGCGTGCGCACCTACACCTGCACCGTCTGCGGCCAGACCAAAAATGAGATCATCCCCGCCACCGGCGGCAGCAGTGTCTGCCCCGGCGGCCCGAGCTGCCCGAGCTACGGTTTCTCGGACGTGGCCGGCCCGAACGACTGGTCGCACGAGGGCATCGACTACTGCGTGCGCCGCAGCCTCATGGTCGGCACCGGCGCGGGCACGTTCTCCCCGGGCATGAACTGCTCGCGCGCCCAGATCGTGCAGATCCTCTATAACCTCTCCGGCGATAAGACCGATTACTCGCGCTACTACCTGCCGTTCACCGACGTCGCGCCCGGCGCGTGGTACTACGACGCCGTCGCCTGGGCATACTTCAACAACGTCGTCTCCGGCACGAGTGAGACCACGTTCGCACCAAACGACGTCATCACCCGCGAACAGATGGCTGTCATCCTCTACGGCTACACGGCCGAGTTCGCGCCGGAATTCACCGGCAACGCCGCCTCGCTCAACACCTTCCCCGACGCCGGCAGCGTCGCCAACTGGGCCTATGCCGCCATGTCGTGGGCCGTGGGCAACGGCCTGATCTCCGGCATGGGATCCGGCGGCGTGTCCTACCTCGCCCCGCAGGGCAGCGCCACGCGCGCGCAGGCCTCGGCCATCATCATGCGCTACTGCCAGCTCATCGGCCAGTGAGCCGGTGCAGTCAAACCGCAAAACCCCGCCCCGGGAGCCAACGCTCCCGGGGCTTTTTGCGCACTGCGGGCGGCACGACCGGGCAGAAATGTGCGGCAGCAGCGGACGCGTGTGCCTAGGTGGAGAACAGTCGCATGAGAGGTGGAATGCAGGCCGAAAAGCGGCGGTTCGTTTACATAACATCGTTAATTGTGCCGTATTTATGTTGATAAGTCTGTTGGCAATGTGGAAAAGTGGTTTCCATAATGCCGATTTCACTCGCGAAAACAGACAACCGGTGCAGTTTTACCCATACCAGTGTCGAAATGTCAGGATATGTAACAAATATTGCATTTGAAAACAAATCTGCGCTGCTAATCTTAACAATTTCGTTCAAACCGTTACACTTCATGTGTATGTGTCCGTTGCGTTTTGGCCGTTTTTTGCTATAATACATCTTGTAACCGGCAATACCAACCATCCGATGTCGTCTATTGTGTGGGACGGCGTTGGAAATCTGATGAAAGGGGTAAAGTAACATGGGTCTTATTCAGACTGGTCTTGGCATCGCTTCCGATATCCTCGGCAAGTGCGGCGAAGATAAGGCGAAGGCGATCGTTGATGCGATCTCCGATGCGCTGCCGAACTGGCTCGCCATGTAAAAACAGCATAGAAAATCCCGGAGCTTCGGCTCCGGGATTTTTTTGTCGGAAAAACGGATGCTTCCCGCGTGCCCTACACAGCCCGCAGCATCGAAGCGCACAGAAAACGGCTACAGCCGCCGGTGGTACGGGAAAAATGACAAACGGTTGCGAATTTTTGCTAAACGTTACATTCTTCGTTATTTGTCCGTTGCGTTTTACCTGTTTTTCGGGTATTCTAGCCTTGTAACCGGTAATATCAACCATCCGGTGTCGCCGAATGTGTGCGGCGGCATTGGAAATCTGACGAAAGGGGTAAACGGACTATGTTGTATGGCGCTCTGGAACTGACTGCGAAAATTCTCGGCATCTGCAAGGAGTACAAAGCACAGGAAATCGTGCAGGAGATCGCAAACTCCCTGACCATGCCGATCGACTGATCTGGTTTGCAGCCGCCCCGGAGCAGAAATGCTCCGGGGCTTTCTGCCGCGGCCCTTACACCGGGGAGACCCCGTCAGGATCCTATGACTTCCTTCTGCTCCGGCACACCGGTGTACGCGAACACATAGTCCACGGCGCGGTTGCTCACGCGCTCGAGTGACTCGTAGGTGCTGCCGCCGATGTGGAAGGTCGCGATGAAGTTATCCAGATGGATGAGCGGGTCATCACACGCCGGGGGCTCGTGCACGAACACGTCGCTCGCCGCGGCGCGGATCTGCCCCGTGGTGAGGGCGACATAGAGATCGTGCTCGTTGACGATGCCGCCGCGCGAGGTGTTGACGAGCAGCAGGTCCGGATTCGCGGCGGCGAACACCGGCGCGTTGATGAGGTCGCGCGTGGCGTCGCAGAGCGTGATGCTCACGTTCACGAAGTCCGAGCGGCGGAAGAGCTCCGGCAGGGTGTTGACCTGTTCATAGCCCCAGGCGGCGCACTCGGCGGCCGTGCGGCGCGGATTCCAGCACAGGACGCGCACGTCGAAGGCCGCGCGCAGGATGTCCGCCACGCGGTGGGCGATGTTGCCCGTGCCGACGAGGCCGAGCGTGCGGCCGGTCATCTCGTGGCAGACGAATTCCTCCGCGCCGAAGTGGTCGAAGCGGCCGGCGCACAGGCCGTTGTTGACAAACTTCAGCTGCCGGTTGAGCGCCAGCAGCTGCGCCACGGCCAGCTCCGCGACGGCCGGCGCGCCGAGGCCCGGCACATTCGGCACCGGCACGCCGTACTCGGCGGCGGCCTCCGTGTCGATCGTGTCGCGGCTGACGCCGTGCATGGCGATGACCTTCAGGTTCGGCGCACGCTCGATGACCGAGCGCGGCACGGCCGCGCGGCGGATAATCATGGCGGCGAGCTGCTCGGGGTGGTCGAAATTGTCCACGATCTCAAAATGGCGCGCAAGCCGGGCATACGCCGACGGCGCGATGTGTTCACTCAGATAGACCTGCATGATGGGCTCCTTCCGTGAAAAGGCAGATGACGAAGCTGCCGATTTGTGCTAGAATCCGTCGATAATACGATGATACTACACACGCGCCGGGCGTACAAGCGGCAGGTGCATTTTCTAAATTTCTGAACGCCTTCTTTTCGGCGGAATTTCTTGGCAAGCACAATGAAGTATGCTCATTATGTATTTTATTGCCTTTCTGCAAGCGCTTCCATTGCTGCAGGACCGGCGTCGGCGTGCGCAGCTGAGGGCAATCGGAGCCCAACGGTGCGTGCCGGTGGTCGGTTCTGTTTTTTGTTCGGATAAGATATCTGCGGCCGCTGAGCATCAGCGGAACATGAAAAAAAGCTGCGGCCTGTTGGCCGCAGCTTTTTGCTGCTCGGATATGCGGTTTGGGCGCTCAGCCGCGGCCGCTGCCGCGGCGGCGGCCGCGCGTGCGGTCGCTATAGAGGCGGTTGCCGGCCATGCGGCTGTCCGACTCCTGCATGAACTGCTTGAGCCGGGCCTCGAAGTCGGCCGGGCCTGCGGGCTGAGGGGCAGCCCAGGGGTCCCTGCCCCGGGCGGGGCTGGGATGGTGGCTGCCCCGGCGGCCGCCTGTGCCGCCGGAATTCCCACGGAAATCAGGCCGGTTCTGCCGGTCTCTGCCGGCGCCTTGGGGCCGGGGAGGAGGGGGCGCGGCTTTCTTCATGGACAGATTGATCCGTCCTGCCTCGTCGATGCTGACCACCTTCACTTTGACCGCCTGTCCTTCGCTGAGCACGTCGCTGACATTGGCCACGTAGGAATGGGAGATCTCAGAGATGTGGACCAAACCGGACCGCCCGCCGGGCAAGGTGACGAACGCACCGAATTTGGTGATGCTTTTGATGGTTCCTTCCAGGACTGCGCCTACACTGATTTCCATAAATGGTGAGAATCCTCCTCGTTGTAAATAGCACTGAAACAGTGGGGGAGAAAAAGGGGACATCCCTTAATCTGCAATGTAAAACACCCGGTCATTGGGCGCCACCAACCCCAGCCGTTCCCGGGCAACGTCCTCCAGGTAGGAGGGGTCGTTCCGGTTTTCGATGGCGTTGGAGAGTTCCGTATTGGCCTGGGTTTGGTCATTCACCTGTTCTGTGAGGGTTTCGATGGCGGCGTGGGCGTCGCCGATCTGCTGCCGGACGTTGACCAGGGTGATGATCAGGTAGGCCAGCAGGATGAGAAGGGCAATCTTCACCAGAAGACCAACCTTTTTGGCGCGGAGCATGGGCGGCCGCCTCCTTCCTTTGTGTTCTGATGGGGAACCTATGGCTACCTTGATGAATGAGACAATATATTTTACTCCACAACCGGGAAAAAGGAAAGCATTTTTTCCCTCTATTTTGCTCCCGGCGGAAAATTTTTATAAACGGAGCCGCGAGGACGCGGAACACTCTCCGGAACGGTGCCCAGAGGAGCCTGCCGACCCGCCCCAAACACCAGGCGGCCCCATCCAGCCCGCGGCGGGCCAGGGGGCTCCACAGGAGGAAATAGACCGCAGCCCCCGCCGCCAGGCACAAGGCCATGTACAGCCGGATGTGCCCGTCCCCCAGGACGATCCCGCAAAAAAATAGGGCGCCGCAGGCCCCCAGCCAGAACAGCAGATCCAGGGCCCCCTGGAGCCCCTGCCAGGGCAAGGAGAGGCGCAGCCGGCGGAGCAGGTCATAAAACAGACCCACCCCCGTCCCCAAGGCCAGGCACAGGCCCAAGGCGGCGGCCTGGGCGGTGATAGAAACCGTCATCCCCGGAAGAGCCGGCCCAGCAGACCGCCCCGGGGGGGCTCCTCTTCCTCGTAGGTCAGGGAATCCACCGTGCCCTCCACCAGCAGGTCCCCGCCATCCAGGCTCAGTTTTTCAATGTGAAGGTCCTCCCCCTGGACCAGCAGCCGCCCGTTCTCCGTGGACAGGGCGATGGAGTCCTCGTCGAACCGCTCCACCCCGTTCACTCCGGAGACCGTCAGCCGCTGCCGGGCCACCAGGGTAATGCGATGGCCCCCCGGTTCCCCAGGCAGCCGCTTCTCTTCCATGGCCATACCAATCCCGTCCTTTCTGTCCGTGTATGGGTCTGGCCTATCTCTATGCGGGGAGAGGGGGAAGTAGTACAGAAGAGAGGGCACTTCCCTGCCCCGGTAGTCGGGGTTTTTACCAACCTAGGGGCGCAGCGCCCCGGGGGGCCC
>OLQU01001313.1_pt1 | contig 17379 bp, 15 predicted proteins | sample 1672271 | NCBI WGS metagenome assembly OLQU01 (sample SAMEA3136666, study PRJEB25190) | human gut metagenome | biome: human gut; feature: human-associated habitat; material: faeces | place: Austria | collected 2013 | reverse complement strand
CTTCACCAGACGGCTCAGCACGTCCAGCAGCTCTTCCTTGGTAATATATTTTTCTTCCAGATAATCCGTGAATCCCCGGTACAAGATCCCGATATCCCGGAGCTTATAATAGAGCCGGCTTCCCTCTCCGGTCTCCTCCATCACCCGGCAGAGTTCCTCCTCCCCGATATCATACTGGACAAATTCCGACAGTACAGATTTGACCTCGCTGATATAACCGGGCTTCTTCATATTGCCCCGCAGCACCTTAAGGTCCTGTTCATAGTCTCCCGCGATCTTCCTGAGGATCAGGTTCTTGCCCTCATCGTCCAGTACAGGCAGGGAGCTTCCTCCCGTCTCCTCGAACACCCGGTAGGCAAGACGGCCGAAACTCAACACATCAATGTTCATGATCCCTTTTCGCGGGTGCATGGAAACAAGATCTTTTTGCGTCTGCATAGTAAACTGCTCCGGCACAAGGACAATATAAGAGCGCTCCGGATGCACCATGGACGCTTCTATGATCTCTTGATACAACTGACAGGATTTCCCGGACCCGGATGGTCCGAATATAAATTTTAACGCCATAGAAATTCCCTCATTTCTGTCTGTCTGACAAGGGCCGGACACTTTCGTAGAGCTGCGCCGGGATATAGGCTCTGATCCGGATCCCGTCCTCCTGATAGGCTTCCTCCTGGATCTCTCCGTATCTGCGGATCAGCTGGATCTTGCCCGCCTCCTGATAAGGATAGACCGCCTCCAGACAGATCGCCCGGGTCCGCAGGATCCCTTCGATCATGTGAAGAAACTCCTCAATGCCCTGGCCGGTCTTCGCCGAGACCGCCACCGTACAGTCTGCCCGGAAATCCCGGATCACAGGCTGCTCCTCCACTACATCGATCTTATTCAGGAGCGTGATCACCGGCTGGTCCTTCACGCCCAGTTCCCGCAGAGTCTCATAGACTGTATGCATCTGGGCTTCCACCTGAGGATTGGAAATATCCGCCATATGGATGATCAGATCCGCATAGCGGGCCTCCTCCAGGGTACTGCGAAATGCATCGATGAGATGATGAGGAAGCTTACGGATAAATCCCACCGTATCCGTCAGAAGGATCTCCTGGCCCCCCGGAAGCTTCAGATTCCTGGTGGTTGGGTCCAGAGTGGCGAAAAGCTTATCCTCCGCCAGGATCCCCGCCCCGGTAAGTCTGTTGAGAAGGGTAGACTTTCCCGCATTGGTATAGCCCACGATGGCCGCCACCGGAAGATAGCTTTTCATCCGCTGCTCCCGGGTTACCTGGCGGTGTCTCTGGACTGCTTTCAGTTCCCGGTTCAGCTGTCCGATCCGCTCCCGGATCAGCCGCCGGTCTGTCTCCAGCTTCTTCTCTCCGGGCCCTCTCGTCCCGATTCCTCCGCCCAGACGGGACAGGGCTGTCCCGAAGCCGGCAAGCCTGGTCTGGCGGTACTTAAGCTGAGCCAGTTCCACCTGGATCTTTCCCTCGCTGGTATGGGCTCTCGCCGCAAAAATATCCAGGATCAGGAGGGTGCGGTCCATCACTTTGACCTCCAGTTCATCCTGGAGATTCTTCATCTGAGCCGGCGACAGTTCATCGTCACAGATGATCCCGGAAGCTTCCGTCTCCCACAGAAGATCCTTGATCTCCATGATCTTTCCCGTGCCCACATAAGTAGCAGGATGGATCTGATCCCGGCTCTGGATCACTCTTCCCACTTCCCGTGCACCGGCCGTATCAGCAAGAAAGGCCAGCTCATCCAAGAGCTGCCCTGTATCTTCCTGCCCCGGAAGGCTTACGCCAACCAGGATCACTTTTTCCTCTTCCTTCTTCAGATCGATCATACGCGCTTCTATCTCGTCTCCAAAAATTCCGCTTCCTTCGCGGCTGCCTCGTCATCCGGATATTCTTCCAGGTACTCCTCCAAAAGAGTCCTTGCGCTGGCCAGATCCCCCAGTTCCTCACAGGCAATGATCTGTCCCCGCTTCATCTCCCGGATCAGTTCCTTGCTGTTGCCCTCCATAGTAAGGCCCTTGTCAAAATAGTCCAGAGCCTGTTCCGCCTGGTGCAGCTTAAGTTCACAGCTCCCCAGCAGATGATAGATGGTGCCGCTCTCCTGGCTGCCCTGCTCCAACGCAGACACCAGTGCCTCCCGGGCTCCCTCATAATCTTCCTGTTCCCACAGCGCCAGGCCTAAGCCCCGGTAGGAATCCGCCGTATTCTTCTCCTCTTCCACCGCCTGCTGAAACTGGGCGGCAGCCTCCTCATAAGCGCCGCTTTCCAGGGCTTCCATCCCCTGGTCATAGGGATTCTTCCCGCACCCGGCCAGCAAGATCCCTGCTGCCAGGATCAGCAATAAATTCTGAATCTTTCTCATGTTTCCTCCTAAACGGTGTACTTCACAACTCCCACCGCATTTAAGATCACTGCGAACATCACACCCACTTCCGCCAGGATCGCTTCCCACATGCCGAAGTATCCGATAACTGCCAGGATCAGCACCATGGCTTTGATCACAAGGGCAAATGTAATATTCTGATTTACCACCCGAAGAGTCTCCTTCGCGATCCGGATCACGTCGGTGATCTTCCAGAGCTCATCCTCCATCAGGATCACGTCCGCCGCCTCAATAGCCGCGGCGGATCCCAGGTCGCCCATGGCGATGCCCACGTCCGCCCGGGTCAAGACCGGCGCGTCATTGATACCATCTCCTACGCACACAACCTTCTCGGTGGCATCTTCCAGAAGCAGGAAATCCTCCACCTGCTCCAGCTTATCCTTGGGCAGGAGATTGGTATAGACATAGTCCATCTCCAGATCCTCCGCCACTTCCCGTCCTGCCGCTTCCGAGTCTCCAGTGAGCATGACCAGGACGCCCCTGCATTTTTCCTTCAGATACTGCAGGGTCCCTTTGGCGTCTTCCTTCACCTCATCGGCGATCAGGATATAACCGGCGTATTTCCGGTCTACCGCCACATAAACCACGGTTCCGGCCTTCTTCACTTCCTGGACTTCTATGTTCTGCTTGCGCATCATACGCCAGTTTCCTATGTATACCCGCTGCCCCGCATAAGTGGCAGTGATACCAAATCCCGGGATCTCTTTCATCCGGTAGACCTTCTGCTTATCCAGTTCCTTCCCCTTTGTTCCGTACGCCTCCGTAAGAGACTGGGCGATGGGATGGTTGGAATAGCTCTCCACATGAGCTGCGATCTCCAGCAGTTCCTCCTCAGTCATCCTTTCCGGATGGATCTCTTTGACCTTGAACACACCCTTGGTCAGAGTACCGGTCTTGTCAAAGATAAAGGTATCTGCCCGGGCGATGTCCTCCAGGTAATTGCCTCCCTTTACCACGATCCCCTGGCGGGCCGCAGAAGCGATCCCTCCCAGGAACGCAATAGGGATGGACATAACCAGGCCGCTGGGGCAGGCCACGATCAGAAAGATCAGCCCCCGGTAGATCCAGGTGCTCCAGTTCCCGTAAGAAAAAGTAAGGGGCGGGTAGATCATCACCAGAAGAGCCAGCACCAGCATAACCGGCGTATAGATCCTGGCAAACTTTGAGATCGTAGTCTCACTCTCCGCTTTTTTATTCTGCGCGTCCTCCACCATCTCCATGATCTTGGAGACGGTAGAATCCTTATAAACCTTGGAAACCCGGGCCTCGATCACGCCCCGCAGATTGATGCAGCCGCTGTAGATCCGGTCTCCCACTCCTGCGCTCACCGGCACCGGCTCACCGGTCACCGCCTTGGTATCAATGGTAGTGGCGCCGCTGGTGATCACCGCGTCCACCGGGATCCGCTCGCCGGGCTTGATGATAATGATATGATTCCGCTTTAACTCCGAAGGATCTACCTGCTGTTCCTTCCCCTTCACCTTACGGGTTGCGTAAGGCGGCCGGATATCGATCATCTCGGCGATGGAACGCTTGGCTGTATCTGTGGAAAAGGCCTCAAAGATCAGGCCCAGCTCGAAGAGGATCATCACCAGGACGCCCTCCTCATAGCGCTCGATGCCGAACGCCCCCACAGTGGCAAGGATCATCAAGGTATACTCTGTCAGGAACTGCTTCTTCATAAACCGATCCCGCAGTCCCCGGAACGAATCAAATCCAATGATCAGATATGCAATTAAAAACCAGACAAATCTCACTGCGTCTGACAACTCTACCTGAGACGACACTCCCAACGCACACAGATAGAGAAAGAGCCCTGCTCCAAAGATCAGACTTCTTCTTTTCAACTGCGCTGTCATAACTTTTTGCTTTCCTCCATGCATACGGGTCATCCCGCAAACATACTCCACTAACTAATTATGCCAAATGGCTTTGTCGATTTCAACCATTTGGCATAAAAACAAGGCAAAATTAACATTTTCGTAATCATTTTTACCACTCTACCGGATCTGCCAGTCAATGGGCGTCTCCCCGTGGGCCTCCAGGAACTGATTGGTCTTGCTGAAGGGCCGGCTGCCGAAGAATCCCCGGTAAGCGGACAGGGGACTGGGATGGGGGGACTTAAGGATCAGGTGATTGGGGTTGTCCAGCATGGCCGCCTTGCGCTGGGCCGGCGCACCCCACAGGATAAACACGATGGGGCGGTCCTCCCCGTTCAGCGCCCGGATGGCCGCATCAGTAAATTCCTCCCAGCCGATCCCCCGGTGGGAATTGGCCTGATGGGCCCGCACCGTCAGGACCGTATTGAGCATCAGCACTCCCTGCCGGGCCCATTTGGTAAGACACCCGTGGTCCGGGATCTCACAGCCCAGGTCATCGTGAAGTTCCTGGTAGATATTCACCAGGGAGGGCGGGATCTCCACCCCCTTCTTCACGGAAAAGCACAGCCCGTGGGCCTGCCCGTAATTGTGATAGGGATCCTGTCCCAGGATCACCACCTTCACCTGATGAAAAGGAGTCAGGTGGAAGGCATTGAAAATATCCTCCGCAGGAGGAAAGACCTGGTGAGTCCGGTACTCCTGATTTACCGTCTGAAATAATTGTCTGTAATAGGGCTTCCCAAACTCCTCCTTCAGGACGGGAAGCCAGTCGTTGCTGATGGCCGCCATCTTCTCTCTCCTTCTCTACAGGCGCACGGACACGCCTTTTTCTCTCAGGTATTCTTTCACTTCCCGGATCTCCAGCTCCTTGTAGTGGAACAGAGAAGCCGCCAGCGCCGCGTCCGCGCCGCCTTCTGTCAGTGCGTCACAGAAATCCTCCAGTGTTCCCGCTCCGCCAGAGGCGATCACCGGGATGGACACCGTATCTGCGATAGCCCGGGTCAGTTCCAGATCATATCCCCCTTTAGTCCCGTCGCAGTCCATGCTGGTAAGCAGGATCTCGCCGGCTCCCAGGCGCTCCACTCTGGCCGCCCACTCCAGGGCGTCGATGCCCACGTCGATGCGGCCGCCGTTTTTGTAAATGTTCCAGCCGCTACCGTCTGCCCGCTTTTTCGCGTCAATGGCCACCACCACGCACTGGCTGCCGAACTTGTCCGCCGCATCGGAGATAAGGCGGGGCGTATTGATGGCTGAGGAATTGATGGAGATCTTGTCCGCCCCTTCTCTCAGAAGAGCCCGGAAGTCCTCCACTGTCCGAATCCCGCCACCTACTGTGAAGGGGATGAACACTGTCTCCGCCACCTTGCGCACCATGTCCACCACCGTCCCCCGGGCGTCCGAGGAGGCGGTGATATCCAGGAAAACCAGCTCATCGGCGCCGGCCTTGTCGTAAGCCGCCCCGATCTCCACAGGATCTCCCGCGTCTTTCAGGTCTACAAAATTAACCCCTTTTACCACCCGGCCGTCTTTTACGTCCAGGCAGGGAATGATTCTCTTGGTATGCATAGCCGTCCCCCTATAACTCTACGAAATTTTTCAGGATCTTTAGCCCTGTGTCGCTGCTCTTCTCCGGGTGGAACTGACAGGCAAAGATATTATCCTGCTCCACCGAGGCGTGGATAGTGACTCCATATTCCGTGGTCGCCTTCACAATCTGCTCATCCCTTGCCTTCAGATAATAGGAATGGACGAAGTACACATAAGGCTCCCCGGATAGCCCTGCAAATAACCGTCCCTGATTCCGAAGCTCCAGGGAATTCCAGCCCATATGGGGGATCTTGCGCCCCTCTCCCTCCGGGATCCGTAAGATCTCTCCCTTCAGGATCCCCAGGCCTTCCACCCCCGGGGACTCGTCGCTTCGCTCAAAGAGAAGCTGCAGGCCCAGGCAGATCCCTAGGAAGGGCGTCTTCTTTTCCGCCACCTGCCGGATCACCTCCACCAGGCCATACTGGTGGAGCTTCCCCATAGCGTCCCCAAAAGACCCCACTCCCGGCAGCACTACCTTATCCGCCCCAAGGATCTCTTCCCGGTCCCGGGTGATCTTCACTTCCTGCCCCAGGAACTGCAGCGCCTTCTCCACGCTCCGGATATTGCCTGCATCATAATCAATGATTGCGATCATACTCTCATTCTCCTCACTCTATTTCATATCCAGCTCAAACCAGAATTCCACGCCGTTCTCGTAGTTTTTGACCCCGTACTCCTGGTGCAGGGATTCCATGATGGCACGGACGATGGAAAGTCCGATTCCGTTGCCGCCATACTCTCTGGTGTGAGCCTTGTCCACCTTATAGAACTTCTCCCAGATATGACCAAGATCCTCCTCAGGAATAGGCTGGCCCGTATTGAACACACTGATCCGCGCCCGCTCCGGCCCTGCTGTCACCTTGATCTCCACCACCTTGTCGCCCCCCACATGATGGATGGCGTTGCTGATGTAGTTGCGCAGCACCTGCTCGATCTTAAACTCGTCCGCCCAGACGCACACCGGGCCCTCACAGTCAAAATGCACGTCCGCCCCGGCCTGCTGGGCCAGGATCTCCATGCTCTGCAGCACGCCCCGGATCAGTTCCGCGATGTCAAACCGCTCGAACACAATGTCTTCATCTCCGAATTCCAGCTGATTTAAGGTCAGCAGGTTCTTCACCATCTGATTCATCTTCGCCGCCTCATCCATGATCACATCACAGTAAAACTGGCGGCTCTCCGGATCGTCGCTGACCCCTTCCTTCAGCCCCTCCGCATAACCCTGGATCAGGGCAATGGGAGTTTTCAGTTCATGGGATACATTTCCCAGGAATTCGGTGCGCATCTGTTCCAGCTTTTCCTTCTGTTCAATGTCTTGCTTCAGGCTGTTATTCGCCTTCTTCAGTTCCGATATGGTACTCTCCAGCTTCTCCGACATCCGGTTGAAGTTGGCACCCAGCTCCCCGATCTCATCCTTGCCGCCGCTGGTATATTTGGCGTCAAAATCCAGGTTGGCCATCTTGTCCGACAAAGCCGTCAGCTCCTGCAGCGGCCGGGTCATCCGCTTGGCCAGATACCATACCAGGATCAGGGCCAGCACTCCCAGCACGCTCCCGATGTAGATCAGAAACCGGTTGGAGATCTGGGCGCTCTCCCGGATCCCTTCCAGAGGGCTTCGCAGAAGAAACTGTTCACCCGTTCCCATCTGTCCCCACATATCCAGGTAATCATTCTCATTCCAGGGATCATAGGACTGGCTGATCTCGTAGTCGTCGGTGGTCTCCAGGACCTTCCCCTGCTTCTGGGCCTGGTTCAGAAGATAGCCTACCATCTGGTTACGCAGCAATTCCGGATTATGCACATTGGTATAAACCTTCTCAGACCCCTGGTCGCTGATCAGGAAAGAAATGTTATTCTCTTCCGCCAGATGGGCAAGGCCGGTAGAGACCTCATCCTCTCCGATGGTCCCCGCCTTCAGAGCCTCATCAAGCTCCTGGTACATCTCGATGAAAGAATCCTTCTTGTTATTGATATAATAAGGTTCCAGAAAACGCAGGTTAATGGCCATCAGAACCAGGATCATCACCAGAAGGAGCCCTGCAAACACTCCGGTCACCTGCCATTTGATGGAATGTTTCATCTCTCGTCAACCTCGAATTTATAACCCATCCCCCAGATGGTCTTGATATAGCCGCCCTTGTCCCCAAGCTTGCTTCTCAGCTTCTTCACATGGGTGTCAATGGTCCTGGCGTCTCCAAAATAATCATAGTTCCACACATTGTTCAGGATCTTCTCCCGGGAAAGGGCGATGCCCTGATTCTCCACGAAATAAGTCAGAAGCTCAAATTCCTTGAAACTCAGCTCGATCTCCTGCCCCTCAATGTAAACCTGATGGGCCGCCTTGTCAATGGAGATCCCGCCTGCACTCACCACTTCCTCCGCCCCCATAGCATGAGAGCGCCTGAGAAGCGCCTGGACTCTTGCCACCAGGATCTTGGGGCTGAAAGGCTTGGAAATATATTCATCCACTCCCAGGTCAAATCCCTGGAGTTCATCCCGCTCTTCCGATCTGGCAGTGAGCATGATCACCGGCACATCCGAGGACTGCCTCAGTTCCCTTAAGGTCTGCCAGCCGTCCATCTTGGGCATCATCACATCCAGGATCACCAGGGCGATATCTTTCTCCTCATAGAAGATCTCCATGGCTTCCAGGCCGTCTCCCGCCTCCCGGACCACGAAACCCTCCCGTTCCAGGAAGTCCCGCACCAGTTTGCGCATCCCTGCCTCATCGTCCACCACGAGAATCTTGATCTTATCCATATCGTCCACCTCCATTTTCCCCACATCATAGCAGAGAAATATGACCGTTCTGTGAAAAGCAGTTTAATTATACCACGCGCGCAGGGAAGAAAGCGGCGCCGCAGGCGACATTTTCTTCTCAAGCCGTGGTTTGCCGGTATAATCCCTGCGTAGCAGGGCAGACCGATATTCGGTCTGAATTGCGCTCTGCGCAATTATTATACCACGCGCGCAGGGATTTTCCAATTTCTTCAGGCTTTCTTAACAGATAATTCCCCTTTTCTCTGCCAGAACTTCCCGGTTCTGGCTTTTTTGAGGAAAACTTAACATTTTGTGAACTTTTGTCCGGTTCTATTGATTTTTTCCCTTCATGGGCATACTATATAGATGTAACGAGAGTTACTATGTATTAACATACCCCTAGCAGTAGTCCTCCCACTATAAGGGATACGACGAAGCTTGGGGTATCTTTTTAGGAGAAGTTATGAGTAAAGAAAACAAAAGAAAGTTTGAACGCCATCCGATCAAAACCGCAATCCTGATAGATGGTGGTTTTTACAGAAAACGCGCAAAAGCTTTATGGGGAAGCAAATCTCCCTCTGAAAGAGCTGATGAGTTAAATGATTATTGTTATAAACATTTGAATGACAATTATGAAAATCGATACTTATATCGTATTTTCTATTATGACTGTCCGCCGATCGATAAAAATATTTATAATCCACTTACACAAAAAACGGTATCGCTTAGCAAAACCCCTGAATTTGCATGGATGAATGAATTCCTAAAAGAATTAAAACATCATAGAAAATTTGCTCTCCGTATGGGACGTATCAGTGATACACAGGTTCATTACTCTTTAAAACACGAGCCAACAAAAAAATTACTACGCGGCGACATAGAAGTGTCTGATATTCTTCCAGATGATCTGGAGTTAAATCTTGAACAGAAGGGGGTTGATATGCGAATTGGTATCGACATTTCTTCCCTAGCCTTTAAACATCAGGTAAATCAGATTATTTTAGTATCCGGCGACAGCGATTTTGTTCCTGCCGCAAAACAGGCCCGCCGCGAAGGTATTGATTTTATACTTGATCCAATGCGGTCAACTATCAAGGATGATTTATTTGAACATATAGATGGTATACGCACTCCAACTCTATACAAAAAGAAAGGGCCTACAAAATAGTAAAAAAGCGCCGTTTTTACGGCGCTTTTCCTATGGACCTGGCGGGAATCGAACCCGCGTCCGAAAGCCCATCCACCAGGGCATCTCCCATCACAGTCATTATTTTGACATTCCCTCCGTCCGTCACCTAATGACAGGTTACGGACTTCAGTAGCTTCATAAGTTCTTCCATCTCCTCAAAGCTTTGGAGGTGAAGTGCTCCGCCTCGTTGAAGCCGGACACTTAAGCAGCGGATGACCTAAGGCCGACTACTGCCAAAATTAGGCAGCGTACGCTAACTGTCTATCGTCTGCGTTTATATTTAGATGGAACTTTTAACGTAGTGTCCCGCTACGAATGGCTTCCCCGACTTCCAGACCCCCGTCGAAACCAGTACAAGCCCTTATTCCTGTGCTTTCTTCTGGTCCGCAGACAATCCTTCGTCTGTTCGCTTCTTTATTATATGGAACCCGGTCTCTTTTGTCAAGGAAGACCGCCCGTTTTCTTCCTCCAGCGGAATGTCCTGATACCGGCATATGGATAACAAAAGGCCGAACATCAGATAGGTCACCAGCATAACGCTTCCGCCGGTGGTGATGAAAGGACAGTACACCTCGCCCGGGAGCAGGATCCCCAAATTACACAGCACATACACGCCGATCTGTGCCAGCATGGCCACGCAGCAGCCGGCGCCCATCAGCATACCCAGCCGGTTCTTCTGTCCCAGGGAGATATGGAACAGCCGGCCGATGAGATACAGGATCAGTCCCAGCAGGGCAAGGGCCGCAAGGATGCCAAAATATCCCGTCACATAGGTAAGCACATAATCCACCGCCGGGAACTCCTGAACCTGCCCCTGAAGAGAATCGCTGGTGCCCACAAGCCTGCTGCCGCCCAGAACTTCCCACAGCACCTCTTTGGGCCAGCTCATCTCTCCCTCCGCCTGTCCAAAGAGAAGGGCAAGGCGCAGTTTCTGATACTCATTTCCAAAGAGCCCGGTGAACAGCGCAGCTGCGACTGGGATCACTGCCATTCCCGTCCCGATCCCTGCCAGAACTTTTTTCTTCACCACCTGGAACCATCCTTTTCCTACGGCGATGCCAAGAAGGATCAGATCGATCTCCAGAAGGAGAAGCGCCATCCCCATGCGGGCGCACAGAGCTGTAACAAGAAGCCCCGGCAGCATCCACGCAAGACATTTTCCCAATCCTTTCATTCCCTCCTGCCGGTATTGATACAGGATTCCCCCGTAGAGAGGCGCGAACAGAGGCCAGAAAAGATTTATGCTCACCGACACGCCCATGAAGTAAACCCATCCTGCCATGCCGTTTACAGTGACGCCGAACACAAACCCGCCCAGCAGCAGAAGAACCGCCAACATCAGCGTACAGCCTCTGGCCCTTCTTCCGATCCTGCTGTAATCGATCAGACATACTCCGATCATCAGCGCCAGTCCCAGGCACAGATAGATCAGCTGCCGCAGCGGATCTCCGATGGTAACCGTGACCCCGGGAAGCCTTGCGGTAATAACCGTGCGCACTCCCAGACCCAGCAGACTCAGGAAAACGATCAATGCAATGCTCCCCCACGGCACCCGGGGCCGGTGGACCAGATCCAGAGCCGCACCTGCTTCCACTGGATCTCCCATCTCCGCTACCGCCGCCGTTTCCGCTTCTTCAGCCGTCATGCCAGCCGCCCGGAATGTGGCTTTTTGTTCTTCGATATGGTCTTCCATTTCCCGTCGCGCGGCGCGGCCTGCCTGCCGGGAGCGGATCTGCTGTTCCATGGTATCCAGATATTCCTTCCTATCCATAACATACACCTCCCAGAACGCCGGCAACCGCCCTGGAGTATTCTTCCCACTCTTCCTTCTTCGTCTTCAGGAACCGTTTCCCTTCCTTTGTAAGGCGGTAGTATTTTCGGGTCTTTCCCAGCACCTCCTGCTCATAGGCGTCCACATACCCTTTGGACTCCATCCCGTGAAGCAGCGGATACAGGGTCCCTGCCTTCAGTTCAAATACATTCCGGGACTTCTCCCGCAGAGTCTCGATCATCTCATATCCATACATGTCTTTCTCTTCCAGAAGCTTCAGGATCAGCATAGACGTGCTCCCGGAGATCAGGCTTTTATCTACTGGCATAAGTATTCCTCCTTTTTATTTATATATCGGGGATCTATATATTGCTTATCTATATATTATATCGGTTATCTATATATGTCAACCCATTTTTTCATATTCCATGTTTAAAAAGTCTGTTTTATGCATTTCTTTTGCATATTTTGTATATTTATAAAATTATTCATTTTATCCTTGCATATTTATAAACTTTAGTGTATAGTATTGGTTACGGCAAGAAACCATTTTTAAAAAGAAGAATACATAGATCAGGAGGATTTAACATTATGAAAGAGAAAGTTGTATTGGCTTATTCCGGCGGACTGGACACCACCGCCGTCATCCCGTGGCTGAAGGAAACCTTCGGCTATGACGTGATCTGCTGCTGTGTGAACTGCGGACAGGGCGAAGAGCTGGAAGGACTCCAGGAGCGGGCCAAGATGTCCGGCGCTTCCAAGCTGTATATCGAGGACATTGTAGATGATTTCTGCGACAACTATATTGTTCCCTGCGTGCAGGCTCACGCCATCTATGAGAACAAATATCTTCTGGGAACCGCAATGGCCCGTCCGGCCATTGCCAAGAAGCTGGTAGAGATCGCCCGCAAGGAGGGCGCTTCCGCCATCTGCCACGGCGCCACCGGCAAGGGCAACGACCAGATCCGTTTCGAGCTTGGCATCCGCGCCCTGGCTCCGGACCTGAAGATCATCGCCCCCTGGCGGATGACTGACCTGTGGACCATGCAGTCCCGGGAGGATGAAATCGAATACTGCCACAAACACGGCATCGATCTTCCCTTCGACGCCAGCCACAGCTACAGCCGCGACCGGAACCTGTGGCACATCAGCCACGAGGGCCTGGAGCTGGAGGATCCCTCCAACGAGCCTAATTACGAGGATCTTCTGGTCCTTGGCGTAACGCCGGAGAAGGCTCCGGACGCTCCGGAATACGTGACCATGACTTTTGAAAAGGGTGTTCCCAAGAGCATTAACGGGGAAGAGATGAAAGTTTCTGATATCATCCGCAAACTCAACGAGCTGGGCGGCAAGCACGGCATCGGGATCTGCGACATCGTGGAGAACCGTGTTGTGGGCATGAAGTCCCGCGGCGTCTATGAGACTCCCGGAGGAACCATCCTCTACGAGGCGCACCAGCAGCTGGAAGAGCTGGTACTGGACCGCGCTACTTATGAAGTGAAAGAAGAGATGGGCAACAAGCTGTCTCAGGTAGTATACGAAGGAAAATGGTTTACCCCCCTGCGGGAAGCCATCCAGGCCTTCATCGAGAGCACTCAGGAATATGTGACCGGCGAAGTGAAATTCAAGCTCTACAAGGGCAACATCATCAAGGCCGGCACCACTTCACCCTACTCTCTCTACAGCGAATCCCTGGCAAGCTTCACCACCGGAGATCTGTATGACCATCACGACGCAGACGGATTCATCAACCTCTTTGGCCTGCCGCTGAAAGTCCGGGCCATGAAGATGCTGGAAGTAGAGAAAAACAAGAAGTAGAAACACATTTTCATCTGACAGAATAAGCGCCGGGTACCTTACGGTTCCCCGGCGCTTTTCCTGATCAAATCTACCATACCCCGATCACTGCCGAAAAGATAAGGTTCGCTCCAAATCCCAGCAGAGAGATAGCGAAAACTGCGCAGACCAGAAATGGGATAATAAAGACAATAGCGCCAAACAGATCTACCCCCGTCGGCTTCAGTCTTAGATTCCCGGTTTCTCTCTCCCGGTAGATCCGGTAATACTTCCCCTGCTGATATTCGTTTTCTGCCACCACTTCTTCGCAGTTCCACCGCTCCCGGCCTTCCGGTCCGTAATAAAGGAAAACCGGATAATAATGATCGTCGTTCTCCGCATCCTTCTGACGGATCAGTCCCATACATTGCCCGTCCAGCTCCTCCAATCCACCCGCCCCTTCCTGCAGTTTCCATCGGATCAGGGAGAGGATGGGGGAAAAACAGGCCGGAACAAGCCACCTCGCGCACGCCAGTCCCGCCAGGATAAACAGAACTCCACCAAAGAGATAAATGGTCCTCCCCGTCAGAGAAGGTCCCAGCCTTCCGGAATCCGAGATCTGCGCGGCCATCCCCCTCCCATCCAGAACTGCACACAGGGCAAGAAACAGAAAAAACAGCGCCACCAGAAGCTGCCAGAGCCAGTTCCAGCGCACCTCTCCCCGTGGGATCCACTGGCCGGTTTCCGGATCATAAAAAACCGGGACTTTGTCTCCCCGTCGGAAGGATGTTCGCAAAATCCCCTGATATTCTCTGTCTCTCACTATTCTTCGTTCATCACAGAAAAACTGAAGCGTCACTCTTATCCGGGAAGCTGCTTCCGAGATCACATCTTTTTTCTCCCAGACATCCTGGTATTCCACTTCCACCACGTCTGCCAAAAGCCTGCGGGCGCCAAACCAGCCTCTGGTCTTTCGAAAGCCCCGCGCCGCCAGAAAAAGAAATAAGATCCCCAGGAAAAAGCTGGTTGCCATAAATATTTTCACACAAACTCCTCCCTTCTGCTCCCTTATCTTTTCATTATGCAGAGAAAGAAGTGTTCTCTCCATCCTCCTTCCGTAAGACATAAGTAAAATCCAGGTAAAAGATCAATCCTGCCTCTCCCCTGACCCTTTATAACTCCATGTTTTCCCCTGATCTTCTGAAACAAAGATCAGGTGGCGGCTCTGTCCGGAACTGTCTTTGGCCGCCGTAACCTGAAGTCCTGTTCCTGTTTCCTCCGGCAGAAACAGATAACCATATCCCGCCACATCATCCGGTATGTCAGTCACCTGCTCCCAGGGCAGATCTATCTGCTGAAAGGACACTCCTCCGTCCCGGGTTACATAGAGCTCTGCCGTCTCTCCCGAAGCATTTCCAAGGGAAATATATCCATACTGCTCATCGAAAAACAGGATCCCTCTGGTCACACCGATCTGATCGCCAAAAGGCGCCTGATTGATCTCCTGAAAGGAGGCTCCCCCGTCCTTCGTATGATCCATCACATAGTACCGGCTTCCCGCAGCCGCGTCAAGAACCCGCAGCCGCCAGCCCTCTTCTTCATTCAGATAGAAATACCAGTTCTCGTCCGCCCGGTCCATATAGCAGGAACCAATCTCCTTTAATTCTTCCCGGGCCGCTTCCTCCTTCTCCTTTTTCTCCTGTGTGGTATCCGCATAACGCCAGCCGTTAGCCAGCCAGATCTCTCCCACCAGTTCTTCTCCCCGACAGGCCGTAAGCTGTGCCAGATACGCCTCCTTGCGCTGTTCCAGATTCTCCCCCGTCACTTCTCCGTTTGCGTTAAAGACCAGCGTCCTGGCAGGATCTGTAATAGACTCATAACCTGCATACCTTATCTGGAACGTCATATCATTTTCAGCCAGGGCGCCGGTAATGCTCCGAAGACGCGCTCCGTCCATCAATTCCAGGAATGGCATAAATCTCTTACCCGGGTATTCCCGGCGGTCTCCCTCTCCGTCCAGCCACACCGTCATCCGGCGGTCTTTGGCCCGGTCATAATCCAGAAGATAGGTATGCTCCTCTCCTCCTTCGTCCTTCCCCCAGAAGAAACCATAGAACTTCAGGATCTCTCCGTCTCCACCGTAGGTCAGGGAAAATGGATTGATAATGTAAAGCTCTTCCGGAAGATCGATCTTCTCTCCCAGATCTTCAAAGATCCCGGATACCCCGGACTCATAGACATTATCCTGTTCCAGCTTGATCTTCCGGCTGCTCCGCCACTCCTGGATCTTCCAGGATAATTTCCCGTTATAGGGAACCGTCGACTCTGCGATCTTCGTCCCGTAGAATCCTCCAACTATCACCAGGGCAAGGATCTCCACTGTCAGGACCACCAGCAGCCCCTTCTTCCAGGGTAAAGACTGTTCCGCCGTTTCCGTCTCTGAGAATCTCTTCTTCCTGAGAAAATAAAGAACCGTCCAAAGAAGGATCCATACCAGGCCGGCCAGGGCGCAGCCAAGCACCCAGGGCGCATTCCGCCGCAGTCCTCCGTACTGGCAGAGCTGATACAGAAAATGCAGTCCCAGCGCACAGACCACGATAAATACCGGATTCAGCAGTATCGTCCAATAAGTAAGTCTCCTGTTCTTCATACTATGCCTCCTTATTCTTATAGATCCCCCCGCCGGATCTGCCCACGGAACTTAAGGCAGCACACATGCCGGATGAAAATTCAGATAATCCCCGGACACCAGCAGATACCGGATTCCCTGGTATTCCCCCCGGATGCTGTCTCCAAAACGCCGTTCCCCGTGACAGTGGGAATATACGACCGCATCCACCTGATACTCCCTTGCAATCTCAGTAAACGGGGAGGTCCCCTCCAGGATATTGGTAGGCGGATAATGGAGAAACATAATATATCTTCGAAATCCCGCCTCTTTTGCCTGCCGGAAAGATTCCCGCAGCCTTTTCACCTCTCGTTCCACCAGCTTTTTCGCCTGAGTTTCCCGCTCTTCGTCCCATCCCACTATCCTGCCCCACGGGTCCAGATAAAAGGGACCTTCAAAAGTATATCCTTTGGTCCCTACCAGGGCGTAGTCCTGATAGACCGCAAAATTATTCTGCAAAAAGAAAAGTCTGTCCTGGTATTCTTCATTCAGCCGCTCTGTTTTCTTCGCGTCCCAGAACATATCGTGATTCCCCCGCAGCAGGATCTTCCGGCCGGGAAGCCCTTCGATAAACTCAAGGTCCTCCCTGCATTCCTCAAGTTTACGTCCCCAGGAATGATCTCCGGTAAGCACCAGGGTATCCTCCGGCTTTACTGTCCGGTTCACGTATTTCTCAATCTTTCGCTCATGGTGTCTCCAGACACTTCCAAATACATCCATGGATTTGTCTGTCTGAAAACTAAGGTGCAGATCACCCAATGCATAAAGCGCCATGCAAATCTCACCTCCCGGATATCTCTACTATAACACAAAAAAACCTTACGTCACATATGTAACATAAGGTCTTCTTTAAGCTCCCCCTGTTGGACTCGAACCAACGACAACTCGGTTAACAGCCGAGTGCTCTACCGACTGAGCTAAGGAGGAATATTTTTTCTCCGGATAAACGAAAACACTCCCTGCTCTCACAGGTCGTGTCTCACATACCCTGAAAACTGCATACAAGAAATCATCCGCTCCTATCCACCTTCTTGGTCATGCCCTCGACCGATTAGTAGCGGTCAGCTCCATACATTACTGCACTTCCACCTCCGCCCTATCTACCTCGTCGTCTTCAAGGGGTCTTACTGACTTCTGTCAGGGAGATCTCATCTCGAGGGGGGCTTCACGCTTAGATGCCTTCAGCGTTTATCCCGTCCCGGCTTGGCTATCCTGCTATGCGCTTGGCAGCCCAACAGGTTCACCAGCGGCCGGTCCATCCCGGTCCTCTCGTACTAAGGACAGCTCCTCTCAAATCTCCTGCGCCCACGCCGGATAGGGACCGAACTGTCTCACGACGTTCTGAACCCAGCTCGCG
>OLQU01001310.1_pt1 | contig 17389 bp, 15 predicted proteins | sample 1672271 | NCBI WGS metagenome assembly OLQU01 (sample SAMEA3136666, study PRJEB25190) | human gut metagenome | biome: human gut; feature: human-associated habitat; material: faeces | place: Austria | collected 2013 | reverse complement strand
CGCACCTCGCTCGCCGTATCGGCACTTAGAATTATGCGGTATTGCCTTAGTTGTTTCAGTCGTTCGGGCGCTCTAAATCCGGGTACTGCACATCCCACAAAAACAGCCCCCTGGCGGGCAGCGTGGGGCCGGCCTGGCCGCGGTTCCTGCTTTGCAGCAGAGCGGGCACAGCGGCCGGATTCATTTTGCCAAGGCCCGCCTGCAGCACCGTACCGGCCAGAATGCGCACCATGTTGTACAGATAGCCGTCCGCTGTTACGGACAGGGTATACAGCTCGCCATCCTGCTGCACGGTGCAGGCGGTGATGGTGCGCACCGTATCACCGTGGGCTGCGGCTGAAGAACCCGAAGCGCACAGCGCCAAAAAGTCATGCCTGCCAACAAAATGGGCAGCCGCCGCCTGCATGGCGGCAAGGTCCAGCGGGCCGTTGACCCGGTGGCAGGTCTCATAATCAAAGGGATCATCCACCGCGCTGCACCGCAGGCGGTAGTGGTAGGTTTTGGCGTGGGCGGCATAGCGGGCGTGGAAATCATCCGGCACCTGCTGCGCTGCCAGTGCCCGCACATCCATGGGCAGGCGGGCGTTCAACGCCAGCGGGATGCGCTGCACCGGGATGCGGCCATCATAATGGAAGTTCAGGGCAAACCGCCGGGCATGCACCCCGGCATCGGTGCGGGAACAGCCCTTTACATCGGGCCGGGTACCAAACACGCTCTGCATAGCATCCTGCACCACCGCACACACCGTAACCCCATTGGGCTGCACCTGAAACCCCGAATAATTTGTACCCTTGTAGGCAAGCCAGAGGAGAATATTCATGGGACACCTTTGGGAGTTAGGAGGTAGGAGTGAGGAGTTAGGAGTTTTTGGTGTGCGCTGGCGCGCACATTTTGAATATCAGCTTTTACCCTATTCCAAAATTGCGGCGCAAGCCGCACCTTCAATTCCTAACTCCTACTTCCTAACTTCTAACTAAATTTCAGATTCCCGCCATGATCCAGCGGGTGGAGAGGATGACGGCGAGGCAGAGGGTGAGAACAACGGCGCATTTTACGTCCAGCGCGCCGAACTTGAGCACCTTCAGGCGGGTGCGGCCCTCGCCGCCGTGGTAGCAGCGGCATTCCATGGCCATGGCAAGCTCGTCCGCACGGCGGAACGCGCTGATGAACAGGGGGATCAGCACCGGCACCAATGCCTTGATGCGGTCCATGAACTTGCCGTTATCCAGCATTGCGCCGCGGGCTTTCTGGGCGTTCATGATCTTTTCGGTCTCATCGATCAGCAGCGGGATAAACCGCAGGGCGATCGTCATCATCATGGCAAGCTCATGCACCGGCAGGTGCAGCTTGGCAAAGGGTTTCAGCAGTGCTTCAATGGCATCCGTCAGCACAATGGGGCTGGTGGTGTAGGTCAACAGGCTGGTGCCGGCGATCAATGCCACAATGCGCACCGCCATCAGCACCGCATAGCTCACCCCCTCGCGGTAGATGTGGATAAAGCCAAAGTGTACCAGCGGTTCGCCCTCGCCGGTGATGAAGAACAGGTTGAGTACCGCGGTGAACAGCACAATGGGAACGATCGGCTTTAAGCTCTTGACGATCAGCTTGATGGGAATCTGCGCCACTTTGTACAGCAGAGCCAGCAGCGCCAGCGAAAGCGCAATGCCCAGCGGGTTGGACGCCATAAACAGCACAATGATGTAGGCAATGGTGGCAATAATTTTCAAGCGCGGGTCGCAGCGGTGCACCACCGAGTTGCCGGGGAAGTGCTGGCCAATGGTAATATCACGCAGCATCAGTCAGCGCCCCCTTCCTGTACGGTTTTGTGGTTCTGCGGCAGCGGAACGGCTTTGTCCGGGTGTTTGGCGTTCCAGGCTTTCAGCACGGTTTTGACCGCATAGGGCACGGTGTACACATCCGTGTCGATCTCCATACCCATGGCTTTCAGCATCAAAAACACCTGGGTGACCTGCGGAACGGAAAGCCCCAGTTCCAGCAGCTCCGGTGCGCGGGCAAAGACCTTTTCCACCGTGTCATACATGGCCACTTTCGCCTTGCTCATCACCAGTACGCGGTTGGCATAGCGGGCGATATCTTCCATTGAGTGGCTGACCAGAATGACCGTGATGCCGGTCTGCTCGTGGTAGTTGCGGATCTGGCTCAGGATGGTATCGCGGCCTTCGGGGTCAAGGCCTGCCGCGGGTTCGTCCAGCACCAGGATCTTGGGCTCCATGGCCATAACGCCCGCAATGGCAACGCGGCGCTTTTGCCCGCCGGAAAGTTCAAACGGGCTTTTTTGCAGCAGCGCTTCATCCAGGCCAACAAACTCTGCCGCGCGCTTGACGCGGCGGGTGATCTCTTCTTCATCCAAGCCCATGTTGCGCGGGCCATAGGCGATATCCTTCCAGCAGGTTTCTTCAAACAGCTGGTATTCCGGGTACTGCATGACCAGCCCCACAAGGAAGCGGAAATCCCGCAGGTTTTCGCCCTCCGCCCACATATCGCGGCCATCAATAATGATCTTGCCGCTGGTGGGGCGGTTCAGGCCGTTGAAATGGGCGATCAGCGTGGATTTGCCGGACCCGGTCGAGCCCATCACACCGACAAAATCACCTTTTTCAATCGAGAAGCTCACATCATCCAGCGCTGCGGTTTCGTCCGGCATACCGGCGTTATACACATAGCGCAGATGTTCCACTTTAATGATCTCTGACACGTTACATTCCTTCCCGCACGGTACCGCCCCGGTCCCTCTTTTGCCGGGTGCAGTCTGTGCCTTTTCTGGTTGGGGAAAATTGGTTGTTTGGGTTTCCTCGCAGAAGCGGCGGGGGCGGGTGACCCCGCCCTACAGGGGTGTTGCCGCCCAAAAGGCACGGCATTTTATTTCAACAGGTCAAAAATGGCCTTGGCGCATTCTTCGGGGGTAATGATGTTTTCCGGCATAGGCAGGCCGGCGGCGGCCAGCTCATCCCGCAGCTCGGTGGCCTGGGGTACATCCAGGTGGTAGCCATGCAGCCGCTTGGTCTGGCTGAACACCTGTTCGGGGGTGCCCTCCATCACAATGCGTCCGCGGCTCATGACCAATATGCGGTCGGCTTGGGCGGCTTCCTCCATGTAGTGGGTAATGGACACAATGGAAATGCCTGCATCCCGCAGGTTGCGGATGGTTTTCATTACCTGGGCGCGGCCGCGGGGGTCCAGCATGGCAGTGGATTCATCCAGAATCAGGCAGTCCGGCCGCATGGCAATCACGCCCGCGATGGCAACGCGCTGCTTTTGACCGCCGGAAAGCTTGTGCGGCGCTTTATTGCGCTGTTCATAGATCCCCGCCAGCTTCATGGCGTCATCCACGCGGGTGCGCATTTCCCCGGTGGGCACGCCAAGGTTTTCCAGCGCAAAGGCAACGTCCTCCTCCACCACGGTGGCAACGATCTGGTTGTCCGGGTTCTGGAACACCATGCCCACTTTCTGGCGAATGTCGTACAGCTTTTCATCGGTGCGGGTGTCCATATCTTCCACCAGCACAGTGCCGCTTTCCGGCAGCAGAATGGCGTTAAAATGCTTGGCCAGGGTCGATTTGCCGCAGCCGTTGGCACCCAGCACAGCCACAAACTCGCCGCGGTGTACTTCCATCGACACCCCGTCCACAGCAAAGTTCGGCTGCTCCGTATCATACCGGAACCGCACATCCTGCGCCTGTAAAATATCGTTTTCTTTCATGTGGTATCCCCTATTCTGAATAATAGTGTGATCCAAAATTTTTAGTTAGGAGGTAGGAGTGAGGAGTGAGGAGTTGAAAGGAGCTAAGGCAATACCGCATCATTCTAAGTGCCGATACGGCGAGCGAGGTGCGGCAGCTGCTAAGCCAAAAGCGCAGATAATACTTTGTATATTATCGAGCATTTTGGCAACGCAGATGCCGTGCCGCAGCCGCCGGAGCGGTGCTTAAGCCGTCAGGCGGGAATTGTGCGGTGTTGCCCTAAAGTTAATCCTGCAAGGTTAGCGGGCGCACAATGTGCGCCCCTACGGAGCATTGCAATTTTAATTGCTAATTCCTAATTAACTCCTAACTCCTACTTCCTAACTCCTAACTCTCATTCTTCCCACACTGCGGTAGCGCCGCAGGGCACTACGCCGCCGGTGGCGGTTACGGGCAGGCCGATCTCATCGCAGCTGGTGTGGCCGCCCACCTTGGGGCAGAGGGTGGTTTTGAGCACATACTCCATAACCGCCGGGCTCAGGCCCTCGGTGTAGGAGTTGATGGCAAAGAACAGCGGCTTATCGCTGAGCACCTGTTCTGTCAGGGTGATGAGGTCATAGACGTTATCTTCCAGCTTCCAGATCTCACCGTTGGGGCCGCGGCCATAGCTGGGCGGGTCCATGATAACGGCGTCATAGCGGCTGCCGCGGCGGATCTCGCGCTGCACAAACTTGGCACAGTCATCCACGATCCAGCGGCAGGGGCGGTCGGCCAGGCTGCTGGCCTGGGCGTTTTCCCGTGCCCAGGCTACCATGCCTTTGGAAGCATCCACATGGGTCACGCTGGCACCGGCGGCCAGGCAGGCCAGTGTTGCGCCGCCGGTGTAGCCGAACAGGTTGAGCACCTTGACGGGACGGTCGGCAGCCTTGATCTTTTCCTGGTACCAGGCCCAGTTCACAGCCTGCTCCGGGAAGACGCCGGTATGCTTAAAGCCGGTGGGGCTGACGATCAGCGTCAGGTCCTGCCATTTGATGTTCCACTTCTGGGGCAGCTTTTTGTGGTAGTCCCACTGGCCGCCGCCCTTGGCAGAACGGTAATAGATGGCGTCTGCCCTGGCCCACAGGGGGCTGACTTCCTCGTTTTTCCAGATGATCTGCGGGTCGGGGCGGATGAGCAGCGTTTTGCCCCAGCGTTCCAGGCGGTTATGATTCGTTGCGTCGATCAGCTCGTAATCGACCCAGGTATCGGCGGGGCGCATCAGCACACCCCCGGAATACGCTGGCGGATCATATCGGCAATGCGCTCTGCGCTGGACTGGATGGCTTCCATATCCTCGCCTTCCACCATCACGCGGATCTTGGGCTCGGTGCCGGAAACACGCACCAGCACGCGGCCCATGCCCATCAGGTTCTGCTGCTGGCTCTCAATAAAGCCGGCAATGTATTCATCTTCTTTATAAGCCTGCTTCTGCTCCTTGTCGGCAGTCAGGTTGATGAGCACCTGCGGGAACTTGGTGTAAACGGCGTTCAGCTCGCTCATTTTGGTACCCTCTTCGCGGTGCTTGCGGGCCAGCAGCTTCAGCAGCTTGCCTGCGGTCAACTCGCCGTCGCCGGTGGTGGAGTGGTGCAGGAAAATAACATGGCCGCTCTGCTCGCCGCCGATGGCATAACCGCGGGCGCGCATCTCTTCCAGCACGTAGCGGTCGCCTACAGCGGTGCGGGCGGTGTCAATGCCAATGGACTGCATATACTTCATAAAGCCCAGGTTGGACATAACCGTCACCACGGCGGTATTTCCGTCCAGGCGGCCGCGGTCTTTCATATCCTTGGCAACCAGCGCAATGATCTTGTCGCCGTCGATCTCTGCGCCCTTTTCATCGCAGGCCAGGCAGCGGTCTGCATCGCCGTCAAAGGCAATGCCGCAGTCAAAGCCGCCTTCCACGACCTTCTTTTCCAGCCGGTCCAGGTGGGTGGAGCCGCAGCCATCGTTGACGGAAACGCCGTCATCCAGCGTGCCGGTAAAGCTGCACTGGCAGCCCAGGCGGGGGAACAGTTTCTGCGCCACCTTGGCAGAAGCACCATTGGCGCAGTCAAACAGCACATTCAGGCCGGAAAGATCTGCATCAATGTGCTGCTCCAGAGCATCCACATAGTCATCCACAGCGGTATCCAGGCGGTGAACGCGGCCGATCTCGGCACCATCACAGATCTTGATATCCTCGCAGTTTTTGAAGATATGAGCCTCAATGCGGTTTTCTACTTCATCGGGCAGCTTGTAGCCATCGCCCTTGAAAATCTTGATGCCGTTGAACTCCATCGGGTTGTGGGACGCGGAGATCACAATACCGGCGTCTGCGCCGTATTTGCGCACCAGATAGGCCACGCCGGGGGTGGGGATTACACCCAGCAGGTCAACGTCTGCGCCAACGCTGCACAAACCGGCAGCCAGGGTGCATTCCAGCATATCGCCGGAAACACGGGTATCTTTGCCAATCAGAATACGGGGACGGTGGCCGTCCAGACTGGTCAGCTCTGCGGCAGTTGCGCGGCCGATCTGCAGGGCCAATTCACAAGTCAGGTCTTTGCCCGCCACACCGCGGACACCATCGGTACCAAACAATTTACCCATATCGTCAAGTCCTTTCTATCTATCAAAGTCAACACATTGAACTATAATGAATAAAGAATAAATAATAAAGAATAATTTTGGTGGACCGCGGTGCTGCGCACCGCTCAAAATAAGGCCTGCGGCCCTGCCCTGCCAAAAAACTCCTAACTCCTACCTGTTTAATACATTCTCTGCTGCCCATCCACCTCGTCGGCGTCTTCGGCGCGCAGGTGTTTGGGGACGGGCATGTTCAGATGCTCATAGGCCAGGCGGGTCACGCAGCGGCCGCGGGGGGTGCGGGTCAGCATACCCATCTGCATCAGGTAGGGTTCGCACACATCTTCCAGTGTTACACTTTCCTCACCAAGGTTGGCCGCCAGGGTATCCAGGCCCACCGGACCGCCGCCGTACAGCTCAATGATGGCACGCAGCACGCTGCGGTCCAGTTCATCCAGGCCCAGCTCGTCAATATCCATCTGGCGGCGGGCTGCCACAGCAGTGGGGCCGTCGATTGCCCCATCGCCCTCCACGGTGGCAAAGTCACGCACGCGCTTGAGCAGGCGGTTTGCAATACGCGGGGTGCCGCGGGCGCATTTGGCCAGCTCCAGCGCACCGGGGCGGTCGATGGGGATATTCAAAATGCCCGCGCTGCGCATGATGATGGTAGCCAGTTCATCCGGGCTGTAGGGTTCCAGCTTGAGCAGAATGCCAAAGCGGTCACGCAGGGGCCCGGTCAGCTGGCCTGCGCGGGTGGTTGCGCCCACCAGGGTGAACCGCGGCAGGTTGATGCGGATGCTTTGGGCGCTGGGGCCCTTGCCGATCATGATATCCAGCGCGTAATCCTCCAGTGCGGGGTACAGCACTTCTTCTACCTGGCGGGAAAGGCGATGGATCTCATCAATGAACAGGATATCACCCTCCTGCAAATTGGTCAGCAGAGCGGCAAGATCGCCGGGCTTTTCGATGGCCGGGCCGGAGGTAATGCGGATCTGCACGCCCATCTCCTGCGCCACAATGCCGGCCAACGTTGTTTTGCCAAGGCCCGGCGGGCCGTACAGCAGAATATGGTCCATCGGTTCCCCGCGCTGCTGGGCGGCGCGCAGGTAAATGCGCAGATTGTTTTTGGCCTTTTCCTGACCGATATAATCATCCAGCGTTTTGGGGCGCAGGCTGACTTCCTCGGCGGCATCGGCCGGGGCGGCGTCCGGGCTGACCAGGCGGCTGGGATCCACCGTATATTCCGTATTTTGGCTCATTCAGGTCACTCCTTTACGCACGCGAAAGCCCGCGCAGTGCAATTTTGATAATATCCTGCACCGGCAGGGTTTCGTCAATGCGGGCCACAGCCGCAGCAGCATCCGAGGTGTTGTACCCCAGCGCCACCAGCGCGGCCACAGCCTGGGCGGGTGCGCTGGACGGAGCCGGCGCTGCTGCGGCGGCCCCGCCGCCAAAGCCAGTGCCATCCGCCAGGCCCTTGCCCACTTTGTCTTTCAGTTCCAGAGCAATACGCTGGGCCAGCTTGGGGCCAACGCCGTTCGCCTTGGTAAACGCCTTGTGGTCCCCGCTGGACGCCGCCAGTGCCACACGCTCCGGCGTCATGATGGACAAAATGGCCAGCCCGGCCTTGGGGCCAACGCCGCTCACGCTGGTCAGCATCTTGAAGCAGCTGCGCTGCTCCTCGGTGGCAAAGCCGTACAGCGAAACATCGTTTTCGGTCACGTTCATCACAGTATACACCGTGCCTTCCCGCCCGGGGGCGGGCAGGCTTTCGGCTGTGGTCAAGGGCACCTGCACCGCATAGCCCACACCAGCGCAGCTGATGACCACGGTATCCAGTGTTTTCTTTAAGATTTTTCCGGTCAGCGAATAAATCATCGTTCGTTCCTATTTCTTATCCAAGATATATCTAAACTTATCCAAGATATATCTAAAATGTGCTCTTACACCATTATGATTCTATGTTGCCGTGCGCCGGGTTATTTGCCCTGCGGCCCTTATCTTGGGGCGGTGCCCATCAGGCGGCTGCGGGAGCAGTGACAGTGCGCTACGGCCATGGCCAGGGCGTCCGCTGTATCGTCCGGCTTGGGGATGGTTTGCAGGTGCAGCATGATGCGGGTCATTTCCTGGATCTGCTTTTTTACCGCCTTGCCATACCCGGTCACAGCCTGCTTGACCTGCATGGGGGTGTACTCATAAATTGGTACGCCGCACTGCGCGGCAGCCAGCAAAATCACCCCGCGGGCTTCCGCCACGCCGATGACGGTCGTCTGGTTATGCTGGTAGTACAGCTTTTCAATGGAGAGTGCTTCCGGCTGATAGCGGGTACAGATATCCTTGATGCCGTCATAAATTTCAATCAGGCGCTGTTCAAACGGAGTGTCCTTATCGGTACACACTGCGCCGTAAGCGATGGGCGCAAAACGGTTGCCTGCATATTCCACAACGCCCCAGCCCACGATCGCATAGCCGGGGTCGATGCCCAAAACCCGCATAGTATCCCCTTTCCCTGTGTTTGAATCTATTCAGGAAACGCCGCACCGGCAAAAGGGTGCACTATCCCCATTTAACTGTATCAGTATACCACAAAGCCGTGTATGCGGCAAGGAAAAGCCCTTCCGCATTTGCAAATTTCTTTTGCGGTGGTGCGTTCAATTTCATGTATTTTCTGAATTTTTTCATTTTTTTCGAAAAAAGGGCTTGCTTTTTCTGCTTGGATTTGGTATAGTATACAAGTCGCAAGGACATGCGCGGTTAGCTCAGCTGGTAGAGCATCTGCTTGACGTGCAGGAGGTCACAGGTTCGAGTCCTGTACCGCGCACCATAGAAAACACCGTAGATTCGTTAAAATCTACGGTGTTTTCTTTTGTAAGTACACACTTTAGTACACATTTGCCTATTTTCTTTGCAAGTCGTGCACCAAATCCCTATACACGTCCGGTTTTGTTTCTTTTAGCGCATCCATAAATTCATCTAGCACGCGCCAAACATGCCCAGCGTCAGCCTTAATTACAGTTTCCAAAAACTCACTCATTTTGTAGCCTTTCTAGTTTTCTCATCACGCCGTTGTACACTTTCGGATTTGCAACATCACCATTCTCCGATATTTCGGTGCAAACACTACATGGTATTGACATCTCCATGTCGTATGGCTTAAACTATCTACGTCTTTGTTATTTTTCATTTCAAAGATAAACCTCTCTGTTCCTAGATGTGGTTGGCAAACCCACACTCTATTCTACGGGGAGGTTTCTCTTTGTCTAGGGCTAAAGCCGTTTTTATTCCACCAGCTTAGCTGGTGGTTGTCGCTCGCTCAAGCTACCCAACCACAAAAACAGCCTTCGGCGTTTGCCGAAGGCTGTTTTTAAATAATTCAAAGCTCTATCACTTTACACTTATCAGTTCAGCTTCTTGCGGTTGATGAACAGGTAAGCGGCAGCGCCGCCCAGTGCGGCAACCAGAACGATGGCCAGACCTGCAACAGAGTTGCTGTTGGTGCTGGAAACGCCGGTCTGCGGGATGATCTTGCTGGAGTTATCAGCGGGGGTGTTGGACTTGGTAACATCCGGGGTGTTGGTCGGAGTATTGTCCGGGGTATTGGTTTCCTCAGTCGGGGTGTTTGCCGGAGTATTGGTCGGAGTGGTCTCCGGGATAACCGGGGTGGTCGGGGTCACGACCGGGGTAGCGGTCGGCTCGGTCGGGGTGGCAGTCGGCTCTGCCGGGGTAGCAGTCGGCTCAACCGGGGTAGCAGTCGGCTCAACCGGAGTAGCGGTCGGCTCAACCGGGGTAGCGGTCGGCTCAACCGGGGTAGCAGTCGGCTCAACCGGAGTAGCGGTCGGCTCAACCGGGGTAGCGGTCGGCTCAACCGGCTTCGGAGCTTCCATAAAGATGGGGTACAGGTAGATACCACCTACCAGGCTGCCAACCGGGAATGCACCAAGGCCGCTGGTGCCCAGTTCAGTAGCATCGGCGCCCAGGACAAAGTGCTCTTTGCCCCAAACGTCCCAGCCCTTGAACTCCCAGCCCTCGTTTGCGATAACGGTGGGCAGAGTGATCGGAGTCTCCTCAAACTCGGCACGGTTCAGATAAGTCAGGGCAACATTGTCGGGATCGCTCTCGAAATAGCCCTTGGTGGTGTCCATAAAAATGGTAACATCCACCACGCGCACACAAGAAGCGCTGTCTTCGCTTGCAGCTTCGTCAGCGGTGTTGTCCTGTGCAGCCTCCTCCACTACTGCGGGTGCAGCAGCTTCCTCGGTGGTCTCGGTTTCTGCATACGCCGATACAGGCAGACAAACTGCCAAGGCAACAGCCGTAACCAGCGTAAGCAGACGTGAAAACCTGCTCGTCTTTTGCATAATTTTACTCCCTTTCCAAAATTATATCCCAAACGCAAAGGTACGGATTGCTGTTGCCTTTGTGCCCAGAATTCAAATAAAAATTTTACGCCCCGGCCGGCCAGCGGGCTGGAAGCAGCGGGTCCGGATTGATGATAACTTCATCCGCCGTCAGCGTTTCCCCGTCCCGCAGCGGGCGTGCCATAATCAGCAGGCGGGCATCCGACATTTCATAGGTACAGGTACACAATGTCAAAAGCCGTTCGTCTGCGCGGGCATAATCGCCCGTGGTATAAAACGCGCGCTTGGCCACTTCATCCAGGTATTCCTGCTCTGCCGCATCATCGGCAAAGTTCACATACTGGTTAAAGTGGAACACATCGCCATCGCTTTCGCGCGTGGTAATTGCATAAACTGCCACGATCTTGTAGTACTGGCCACCGTTCAGGCTGTCCAGCTCAATGACCGGGTGTTCCTGATAATATTCCGGCTCGCGGTAATTTTGCAGGCTGGAAAACCGCACCGTATCCCCCACGCCCATGTTGTGGCCGTACAGGATCAAATGGCGGCTTTGCTGGATATCGCACTCATAATCCAGGTACGGCAGGCCCAGGTCATCCCAGTTGCCATCCAGGTCGTGCTTTAAGTAATAGCTGTTGTCCCCTTCTCTTTGCATCACCGGCAGGTCAACATCGGTATCATCGATCTTGATCCAGCCAATCACTTCGGGGTTACGCTCCAGCAGTGCGGTAAAATCCCGCGGCTCCGGGGTAACGGCGGGCTGCACGGTGGGGGCCGCGGTAACCTGCGGCTCCGGCGTCTGCTCTGGTTCTGCAGTCTGCACCACCGGCGGGCTCTCGCTCACCATCTTGCGCTGCTGCAGCCAGTTGGGCAGCTGCAGTGCCGCCATAGCAATCAACGCCGCCGCCATACCGGAGCAAAACACCCCTGCAAGAATGCGCGACTGCTGGCTCACAGGGCTGCCTCCACAAAGTAGGCATCGCCTTTGCTGCCATCGGTCTTGTATTCCTGATACGCAATGGTGCAGCTGGTGCTGCCATCGGGGATTTCAGCCATCAGCCAATCGCTGCGCTCCTGGCCGGGGGTCAGCTCATAAGCATACGGCATCATGGTATCATCCACTGCGTTCAGGCAGGTGCCGTAATCGCTGTCGCCCTCGCCCCACTGGATTTGGAAATCCTGCAGGAACATCGTGTAGGTCTGGCTGCTGGTGTTCTTGATGTTCAGGCGCATGCGCACCAGGCATTCGCCATCCGGGATATCAATGCCGGGGTAGCTTTCCACCAGGCTGACATCCGTAATGGAAAAGTCAAACAGTGCCGTGCTGACCGTTTCGCCTGCCGTATTGTTATGTGCGTTTGTTTTACCGCAGGCGGTCAGCAGCAATGCCATACCCAGCACAGCTGCAAGGCCCGGCGCTGCCAAAGTCCGTCTCATGCTATGTTCTCCTACTTTTCCGTGTTGCCATTGCACAAGTATTTAACATCTGTTCAACGTTAAAAATAAAGGGCAATGTACAGCTATCATATTATCACGCCGCGCTTGTTTTGTCAATCAAAAAAGCACGGTCTTCTGCAGTCTGTTTTGTCATTTTTGTTGTTGAGCCGATGTTGTGTAGGGGTAGTATAACTGCGCGGCGGCATGTTTTATGCATTGGCAGCGTTTCTCTGCGGCAGCCAGAGGGCTGGCTGTTCCACCGGTCGTTTTTCTGTTTGGTACACATGATACCTTGCTCTGTAGGGAGCCGTCTTGAGGCAACACCGCACAATTCCCGCCTTGCGGCTTAAGCACCGCTCCGGCAGCTGCGGCACGGCATCTGCGTTGCCAAAATGCTCGATAATGTCGGGTTGCGGTACCCGCATCGTGCTTCGGGGGCAAAAGCCCCTCGCACTCTGCGACCGCTGCCCCTGCTTCGGTTCGCTGTTTCCGCCACTGGCGGCGCTCACCTTTGCAGCATCCAGTATTATCTGCGCTTTTGGCTTGGCATCTGCCGCACCTCGCTCGCCGTATCGGCACTTAGAATTATGCGGTATTGCCTTGACCATTCCGGAGCTTTGGCACATCTGCCATAATGAGATTTGCCGCAAGGTTTGTCTGCGGTGTCGGGAACGCTGCTCCCCTACTGTGGAGCAAGGTATATCACACATTTTTATTGTACGGTCGGGCCGCCTTCAGTGGGGGCGGGTGACCCCGCCCTACCATACAAAAAACTGCACAGCGTTTGGGCTGTGCAGCTTCATCAAAATTATCGTTTTGTCAGCAGGAGCTTATTCCGTACCTGAACTATCCTGCGTATCCCCACCGGTATCCCCGGTATCAGCTTCAGGTTCGCTCTGGGCATCGGTCTGATCGTCCGCCGTACTGTCCGGTTCAGCGGTGCCGTCGGCGGTATCACCTGTGGGATTGCCGGTATCGGCCACGGTGGAATCCAGATTGTTCTGCACCAACTCCTGCGGGTCACCGGAATTGGTAGTCGGGGCTGCGGTCGAAGCAGACACTTCGGGCTGCATATCGCTTTCCTGCAATGCACTCAGATACCACTTACGGCCCTCGCCGCGGGTGAACACATAGTCCATATACTTAGTCGGCTCCGTGGGGGCGGTCAGGTTGATCTCGCCGCTGGAGCTATTGTTGATGGTGGGGATATAGCCAACCGTCACATAGGTCTTGCCGCTCTGGGTGGAAATCTTTTCCACTTCCGGGGTATACATAGCCACCATGCTGGTAACAGGAACCAGATAGCCCTGCTTTTCCTCGTCATAGGTATAATTGAACTCTTCGGTCTGGAAAGAGCCATCGGTGATCTTGTAATCCGGGCCAAGCAGGTTGGTCAGGTAGGTGTCAACTTCCAGTTTGGGCAGAATGATGGAGCCGGTTTCGCTGTCGCGCTCATAGTCGCTCAGGCCGTTATCCCGCTTTTGGATCTGGTACACGGCGCCCCAGATGGCAGCCTGTAAAAACTCCGACTGATCCACCTTGCTCACATCGTCAAACGGCATAGTGTCAAACATGACAAGACCGTACAGACGGTCGGCATAGCTCTGGCGGCGTTCGGTATCATCCAACGCGCTGCGCAGCACGCCAACCACCCAGCTTAATACGGTAAACAGACCAATGATAATCAATACGATTGCCACTGCACCCACGATCTGGCGTGAAAAGCGGCGGTTATTGCGCAGTTGTTCTTCTCTGGAAATTGCCATTCAAAAAAACCTCAAGATCAATCAAGTAAAATAATAATTAAAAAATAATAAAGAATAATGGTGGTATGCGCGCCGTGCGCGCATGATTAAAATAGGCTCCGCACGCCGGGTTAGGCTTGATTGCTTACCAAAAGCAGCGCCCAATTTTTATAAGCTGTGCCGCAGGCACGGCGATTCACCTTCATTATTATTTATTCTTTATTCACTATTCTTTGTTCTGCTGTCACAAACAGCAGAACTAGTATACCACAAACGCCGCCGCTTTGCAAAGCGGCGGCGGGGTGTTTTGCAGAATTTAACAAATGTGCGGCAGCATTACTTGTTTTTGTACATCTGCTCGTAATACTTCTGGTAGTTGCCGCTGGTCACGTGGTCCATCCACTCTTCGTGGGCCAAGTACCAGTCAATGGTCAGCACAATGCCCTTCTCGAACGGGGTTTCGGGGTACCAGCCCAGATCGTTCTTGATCTTGGTGGGGTCAATGCCGTAACGGCGGTCATGGCCCAGGCGGTCCGCCACGTGCTTGATCAGCTCTTCGCTGATGCCCTCATCCTTCAGGCGGTCATGCAGCTGCTCGATGACAGTCTTGACGATGAAGATGTTGGGGCGCTCGTTATGGCCGCCGACATTGTAAACTTCGCCGTCCTTGCCGCCGTTGGCAACCATATCAATGGCTTTGCAGTGGTCCATGACATACAGCCAGTCACGGATCTGCATGCCATCGCCGTAAACCGGCAGGGTCTTGTGGTGCTTGGCGTTGTTGATGAGCAGCGGAATCAGCTTTTCGGGGAACTGATACGGACCATAGTTGTTGGAGCAGCGGGTGATGTTGATGGGCATGCCATAGGTATCATGGAATGCTTTCACAAACATATCGGCGCTGGCTTTGGAAGCGGAGTACGGGCTGTGCGGGCACAGCGGGGTCGTTTCCATAAAGTAGCCTTCGGCGCCCAGGGCACCGTATACTTCATCGGTGGAAACCTGCAGGTACTTTTTGCCTTCCTTCCAGGTCTTGGCGTCGGCATCGTACCAGGCATCCTTGCAGCACTGCAGCAGATTGACGGTGCCCAGAACATTGGACTCAACAAAAATTTCCGGGTTGCGGATGCTGCGGTCAACGTGGCTTTCGGCAGCAAAGTTGATGACGTAATCCGGGTCATATTTGGCGATCAGGTCAGTGACAAGAGCCTTATCGCAGATATCGCCCTTAACAAAGATATGGCGAGCATCGTCCTTGATATCTTCCAGGTTTTCCAGGTTGCCGGCATAGGTCAGCTTATCCAGGTTGACCAAGCGGATATCCTGGTATTTTTCCAGCATATAGTGGACAAAGTTGGAGCCAATAAAACCGGCACAGCCGGTAACAAGATAAGTTTTCATTTATTTACCATCCCAATTATTGAAAAAGTCCTGAATTGCATCTTTCCAGTCGCGCATGTCATCGCCGACACTGCACCGCAGGGCGCGGTTTTCCAGTGCGCTCCATGCCGGGCGGTCTGCGGATTTGGGGTTCATCTCTTTATATTGTGCGCTGGTAACGGGCTTTACGGTGCACGGCAGGCCGGACAGGCGGATGATCTCGGATGCGAAATCATACCAGCTGCAAATGCCGCTGCCGGTGCAGTGGTAAATGCCGTAATCATGGCTGACGGCCAGCTTTAAGATATGGTAGGCCAGATCCACCGCATTGGTGGGGTTGCCCAGCTGGTCGTTGACAACATTCAGGGTGTCATGCGTTTTGGCCAGGTTGACCATAGTTTTGACAAAGTTTTTGCCGTAATAGCTGTACAGCCAAGCCGTGCGCACGATGAAGTGGCGGCGGCAGAACTGCTGCACATAGGTTTCGCCCAGCAGCTTGGTCTGGCCGTAGGCCGAAATGGGGGCGGGCAGGGCACTTTCATCCAACGCCACACCGCCGTTGGCTGTACCGGAGAATACATAGTCGGTAGAAATATGGATCAGGCGGGCATTGATCTTTTCGCATGCCAATGCCAGGTTGCGCGGGCCAAGGGCGTTGACGCGGTAAGCGGCATCGCGGTTGGTTTCGCAGCCATCCACGTTGGTAAAAGCAGCGCAGTTGATGACGGTATCCGGCTGGATGCGGCGGATATAGGTCACAGTGGCTTCGCGGTCGGTAATATCCAGCTCATCCACATCAACGGCGATCACCGTTGCTTTGCGCAGGCGCTCCGGCAGCGGGCCAAGGGCGCATTCTTCATCAGCCAGCTGTTTTTGCAGCTCGGTTCCAAGCTGTCCATGGCAGCCGGTAATCAGAATTTTCATCTTGTGCCTCTTTCTTTATACCGCATCAATATTTCAGGCGGTCATCGGCAACATTGCGCAGATGCTGGCCATAGGGGCTTTTGCCATAGCGCTCGGCGCTTTCCAACAGTTTGCCGCGGTTGATCCAGCCGTATTTATAGGCGATCTCTTCCGGGGCGGAGATCTTGATGCCCTGGCGCTGTTCAATCATGCGCACAAAGTCGGCGGCTTCCACCAAGCTGTCCATCGTGCCGGTATCCAGCCAGGCATAGCCGCGGCCCAGCAGCTGCACATCCAGCTTGCCTTCCTGCAGGTACATCTCATTCAGGGTGGTAATTTCCAGTTCGCCGCGGGCGCTGGGCTTTACCTGTTTTGCCTTTTCGCACACATCTTTGCTGTAAAAATACAGGCCGGTAACCGCATAGTTGCTCTTGGGCTGTGCGGGCTTTTCTTCAATGGAAGTTGCCTGGCCGTTTTCGTCAAATGCCACCACACCGAAGCGTTCGGGATCGGTGACATAGTAGCCGAACACAGTGCTGCGGCCGGCTTCGGCGTTGGCGGTAGCGGACTTGAGCCGCTTGGAGAAACCTGCGCCGTAGAAAATATTATCGCCCAGCACCATAGCGCAGGGCTCACCGTTAATAAACTCTTCACCCAGGATAAAGGCCTGTGCCAGACCGTCCGGGGAGGGCTGCACTTTATATTGCAGGTGCAGGCCGTACTGGCTGCCATCCCCCAGCAGCGCTTCAAAGCGCGGCGTATCGGTTGGGGTGGAAATGATCAGGATATCCTGGATGCCTGCCAGCATCAGGGTAGACAGCGGGTAATAGATCATGGGCTTATCATACACAGGCAGAAGCTGCTTGGATGTGACCATGGTCAGCGGGTACAGGCGGGTACCAGCACCGCCGGCGAGGATGATACCTTTCATGATGACGCTCCTTTTCAGTGACCGCAGTTGCGGCGAACTATAGGCAGCGCCTATACCGCGCCGCCTGATTTGCCGTGCGTCACCGCCCATCCCACAGGGGCATAAATCCGCACAATTATTTTTTATTATATCGTATTCTATGCTCCTTGGCAAGAGGGAAAATTGAGGGAGCAGAGCCAACAAGATTTGCGAGGGAAAACTTAAAACACATTTGCCGCAAGGCCCCGGAACGGTCAAGACTGTTCCCTGCAAAACATTTTATAACGTGCAACAAACATTATAAGGGCAATACCGCATAATTCTAAGTGCCGATACGGCGAGCGAGGTGCGG
>OLQU01001295.1_pt1 | contig 17551 bp, 11 predicted proteins | sample 1672271 | NCBI WGS metagenome assembly OLQU01 (sample SAMEA3136666, study PRJEB25190) | human gut metagenome | biome: human gut; feature: human-associated habitat; material: faeces | place: Austria | collected 2013 | reverse complement strand
ACGAGCGCTACAACCGCATCGCCTTTGAAGCCGCCAAGCAGTGCGGCCGGGGCGTTTTGCCGGATGTGGCCCTCCCGCTGCCCAACTTCGGCGCGCTCTGCCGCAGTCTGGAAGGGTACGACCTCGTGCTCTTCTGCTACGAGTGCGGTGGTGCTCCCCTCCGGGAGCTGCTGGCAGACCCCCAGCCCGCCGACGGTCGGAAGCGGAAGATCGCCGTCATCACCGGCGCAGAGGGCGGTTTTGCCGCCGAGGAGGCCGAGATGGCCGCCAAAGCCGGTGCCAAGACCGTCGGCCTCGGCCCCCGCATTCTCCGCTGTGAGACGGCCCCGCTGGCCGTTCTCTCCGCCGTCATGACCCTGACGGGGAATCTGGAATAACGCTCTTTCAAACAAAAAGGGGCTGCTGCACGTTCGGCTAAAACGATGTGCAGCAGCCCCTTTTTTATGCTTCAGCAGTACATAGTACTACCGTTTATCCTTTCTGTCAATCCCGGCTGTCTGCTTCCAGCAGTGCGCGCTTCACGCCGATGAGGCTCTGGGGGCTCATGGAGAAGCTGCGGAGGCCGAGTTTCAGGTACTGGATCGTATTGGCCGGGTTGCCGACGGCCATGCCGCAGATGGTCACGGGGATCTGCCCCGCGTCGGCGGCTTCCATGACCATGGCGATGAGCTTTTTCATCGCATGGCTGGCGGGGCGGTAGTAGCGCTCTGCAATGGAGAGGTCCCGGTCAACGGCGTGGGTGTACTGGGTCAGGTCGTTGGTCTCGATGACGAAGAAATCGCACCCGCGAGCCACGAATTCTTCCGCCGTCAGGCAGGCGGAGGGCACGCTGAACATGACGCCGAAGGGGGTCTTCTCGTTGAACCGCTCGCCCCGCTCCCGCAATTGCTGGCGGCAGTGCTCCACCCGCTTCATGGCTTCGTCCCAATCTTCAAGGTTGGTCACCATCGGGAACATGATCCGCAGCGGGCCGTCCGCCGCCGCGCGGAGCAGCGCACAGATCTGGGTCTCGAATTGGTGGGGGCGGCGCAGACTGCTGCGAATGCCGCGCAGCCCCAGCTTGGAGGATTCCGGCCCTTGATGCGCATCGGCCATGGTGCGGTCTGCGCCAAAGTCGAAGGTTCGGACCGTGACGACGCCGCCCTTTGCCGCAGCAAGGCAGGAGTGATAGAACACATACTGCTCCTGCTCGTCCACCGGGCGGCCCGGCAGCATCATGTAGCCGCTGCGCAGCAGACCCACGCCGCTGGCACCGGTTTGGAGGGCCGTTTCGATGTCCTCCTGCCCGAAGCAGTTGGCCAGCAGCTCAAAGGCCTCGCCGTCCTTGGTGCGGTTCGGCAGGGCACAGATGCGGTTCATCTCCTCGTTTTCCCACTGTTTTTCGCAGATGTGGGCCATGGCCTGTTGGCGGGTGACGGCATCCGGGTCAAGGATGCACTCGCCGTTGTCGGCGTCGAGGATGACGATGCGGCCGTCGCAGTCGTCCAGAAAATCGCTGCCCACCTGCACGATGCAGGGGATGTGCATGGCCCGCGCGATGATGGCGGCGTGGCTCTGCTTGTTGCCCTCGGACGTGATGATGCCCAAGATCATCCCCGCCGGGACGCTGAACAGGTCGCTGGGCATCAGCATCTCCGCCGCGAGGATCACCGGATGGTCCAGCGCCAACCAGACGCGGGGCCGGTTGGCAAGGATATTCACCACCCGGCTGGCCGCGTCGAGGATATCCACGCTGCGCAGCTGCATATAGGCGTTGTCCTCCATGTGGGCCAGCTGGTCGGCATAGCGGTGGCCCACGCGGTCCATCGCTTCGGCGGCACCGATGCCCGCCTTGATCTGGAAGCGGACCTCATTCATGAAGCCCTCGTCCTCCAGCATCATGCTCTGGAACAGAAAGATGGCCTGTTCGGTAGGGCCGCTGCGCTCCGCCATGGAGTCCAGTTCGGTCTGGGCCGTTTTCACGGCGTTGTCCAGCAGCCGCTGCTCCCGCTCCGGGCTGAAAGGGCCGGGGCGGAAGATCTCCGTCGGGCGCTCCACCCGGCTCACCTGCCCCAGCACGAGGCCGGGAGAAGCGGAATGTCCCTGATAGACTTTCATGGCTCCACTCCCTCCTCCACCGGCGCGGTCAGGGTGCGGTAGACCAGCGCCTGTAAGAATGTATTGGGCAGCAGCGCCGCCCACGCGGCCTGTGCCGCATTGCCGCTGCCGTCAAACAGGGGCGCAAAACTCTCGATGCGGCTGCGGTCGCATTGTTCCAGAAAGGCTCTGCCGAGCTGCTCCACCGTGTAGTAATGGGCGGGGTCCACCCCCACGTCCTCGGCGGCAGCTTCCAGCGGAGCGGTCTCGGCATCTTTCATATTGGCCAGCCGGAGGGCGAGGTCTGCCGTCAGAGTGACCGGGTACTTCGCCTTGACGGCCTTCTGCACCGCGTCGAAGCGTTTCCGGAACGCAGCTGCGTCCGCGTCGGAGGCGCCGCTCTTCGCGATGGCGTAGGCACAGCCCCGCAGCCGCCCGAAGGCCCGAAGAGTGTCGTAATAGCCCAGCTCGATGTTTCGCTTGGCGGTGTCGGGGTCAAAGTGGAGGATATCGCCCAGCTCCCAGTAGCTGCGCACCATGGTGGTGGGCAGACCGGTGCGGTTGGGCAGGGTGATGCCCACCCCCTCCAAATCCACACAGACCAGCTCCTCCGCGCCCATTTTTTGTGCCAGCGCGGTGGGCATGTTGTCCCGGTAGCCGCCGTCGAGGAACTGCACCCCATCGATCTGCTTGGCCCGCAGCGCGGGAAAACAGGCCGCCGAGGCCAGCAGGTAGTCCTTCACTTTCCCTTTCGGGATCTCTTCCAGCGGCAGCTCGCGGGGTTTCAGGCCCCGCTTTTCCACGGTGACGAGGCCGAACCGGATGGGCGACGCGCGGAGGGCGTCTTCGTCCAACACCCGCTCCACGATCTCTTCCAGCGGGGTGACGTCCATGCCGCCCTCCCGCACGATGTCCCGCAGGAACTGATGCAGCTCCGTCAGATTCGTTTCTTCCGGCAGCTCCATCACGTCCTGACTGCGGATGCTCGTCCACATATCCCGCGCCGTCTCGTACAGATCCAGCGCGAACATTGCGCCGTTCAGGCTGCCGACACTGGTGCCGGTGATGATCTGCGGGTGCCAGCCCAGTTCTGTCAATGCCCGCCAGACGCCCACCTGATAGCTGCCGCGGGCTCCGCCGCCGGCCAGCACCAGCGCCTTTTTGGGGGTCTCGTTCTGCGCCATCCCAACCGCCTCCTTTGTGCTCCGAATCAAATCTGCACAAAGTATAACATATTTTCGGGAAAATTTCTCTCTGTTTTTGGAACAAAAAGCGTGGTATAATTTAGTAAAATCTGACTGTGAGGATGGCAACATGAACTGCAAGCAATGGATCTTTGATATGGACGGCACCCTGACCGACAGCATGACCGCCGTGTGGGAGAACGCCCCGCTGGCGCTGCTGCGCCGGTATGGCCGCGAGCCCAAGGCCGACCTGCGCACCACCCTGTTGAGCATGGGGATGGCCGACGGCGCGCAGTACCTCATCCGGGAGTACGCGCTGCCCCTAAAGCCGGAGGATTACTTCGGCGTGATGCGGTCGGTCATTGCGGAACTGTACGAGAGCGTAGAGCTCAAGCCCGGCGTGCGGGAGCTGCTGGCCCGGCTCAAGGCCGAAGGAGCCCGGATGTGCATCTGCTCAAACACATGGAGCGACCAGTGCAAGGCCGTGCTCACCCGGCTGGGGCTGGACGATCATTTTGAGTTCTACGTCGAGGCGCAGGGCCCGCTCCACAAGAGCCGCCCGGACGTCTTCTTCGAGGCGCTCCACCGCCTTGGCGGCACCGACCCCCGTACCTGCGCCGTCTGCGAGGATTCCCTCTACGCCGCCCGCACCGCCCACGACGCGGGCTTCTACGTCATCGGCATCGCCGACGCCGCCAGTGCCGCCGACGAGCCCGCCCTCCGCCAAGTCAGCGACCAGTTCCTACAGGAGTGGGGGGAGCTGAAATTATAAGGGTATTTCAAAAACCTTGACAAAACGTCCAAAAACAGGCCCCGCCATGCAGCATTTCAAACTGTACGGCAGGGCCTGTTCTGTTTCCTTCTACCGTTCCAGAAACTTCCGGAACGCGGCCCTTACGGCGGCCTCACGGCTGCGGGGGATGGGCACGCGGGCGCCGCTGCGCATCCACAGTTCACCGGCGGAGAGCTGGGACGCGGCGGCGAGGTTCACCACATAGGAACGGTGGGGCTGCAAAAAGCGTTCGTCGGCCAGCAGAGGCTTTGCCACCTCGGAAAAGGGCACCCGCAGCGAAAGGGAGGCCACGTCCTCGCCGCTGGCAAGGTGGAAGTGGACGATGTGGTGGGTGCACTCCAGATATTCGATGTCCGCGAAAGGCAGGGCCCGCAGCCCCTCCGCCGTCGTGACCGGGATGACCGGGCCATACTCCGGCTCGGTGGCACGGTCAAGCAGGGCGGTGAGCTGTTCGGGCCGGAAGGAAATTTGCAGATACTGCATCGCGTCCACCCGGAACGCCTCGTAAGCGTAGGCCGGGGTGCGGGCGAAGAAGGCCAGCGGAGCGCGCACCCCGTGCTGGCGCAGCTGGGCCGCCGCCTGTAAGCCCGCCGCCGGGCAGGAAGCCGTCAGCTCGATGAGATACAGCTCGTACCGGGTGCCGTCGGCTTCCTGACGCAGCAAGTCGGCAGCGCTTTCCAACTGCTCCACGATGCACGCATCGGCGCGGCGGGCATAATATTCAAGGCAGTGCCGCTGCACCCGCCCCCGCAGCACCGGGTCCGGGCTGCAAATCGCGATATGAAAGATCATTTTCCAAGCCCTCCTTCGGCGAGCGGCCCCCGGCGCTTGCATTTTGCGTCGCGGGGGAGTATAGTTACAACAAAAACGATGAAAGGAGACTCCTCTATGAATCAGCCTCTCGTCAGCATCATTCTGCCCGTTTACAATGCCCAGAACCATCTGGCCCGGTGCGTGGGGAGCATCTGTGCCCAGACCTACCGGAACATCGAGATCATCATCCTGAACGACGGCTCCAAGGATCAGAGCCTTCCCGTCTGCGAGGAGTTCCGCCAAAAGGATCCCCGCATCCTGCTGGTGGACAAGGCCAATTCCGGCGTATCGGACACCCGCAACCTCGGCCTGAAGCTTGCTTCCGGCAAATACGTAGAGTTCGTGGACAGCGACGATTACCTTGACCCGGACTTCACCGAGCGCCTTGTGGCCGCTGCCGAGGAGAACGAAGCCGATTTCGTCATCGCCCCCTACAAGATGGTCATCCCGGCAGGAGCCTCCAAGCCGGAACAGGTGCTGGATAAGATCCAAGACGAGCTGGGCGTCATGAGCGTTGCCCGCCCGCCGGAAGTGCGGGAGTATGGCTTCCTGCCCGCCGGGGTCTACGACAAGGATACCTTCGCCCTCCGCCTGATGGACAAGCCCGCCTCCTATTTTTACAGCGTGCTTTGGAACAAGCTCTACCGCCGCGATATCCTGACCGGCAACGACATCCAGTTCGTCAGCGAGATGCGCTGGGCCGAGGACCTCGTGTTCAACCTTCGGTACATCCAGTACGCCGAGCGGTTCGTCGCCATCGACAAACCCGGTTATTACTACGTCCAGAACCCCCAGAGCATCTGCCACACCCAGATCAACGCAGCCACCATCGTGCAGAACAAATTACAAGTGTTCCGCTATTACAAAGACCTCTACACCCGCCTTGGGATATACGAGGAGGTGCGGCCCCAGCTCTACAAGTTCCTTGTGGACATCGCCGAGAGCACCTACCCCTCCGGCCCCTTCAAAAAGGCCATCGACGAAGCAAAGGCTTACTGGAAAGAACATCAATCGGAGAAATAATAAATAGAAAAAGAGGCTGTTGCACAACTCCTTCCGTCATCGCTGACGCGATGCCACCCCCCTCAACGAGGGAGGCTTTCACAGCTTGCCGTTACGCCAAGGCTCCCTCCGAGAGGGAGCTGGCACGGCAAAGCCGTGACTGAGGGAGTTCTTTGCAACAGCCTCATTTTTGTTAGAAGTTCAATCAGTCCCCAATGGCTGCGCACTTCTTGGCCAGCCAATCGCGCTCTTCCTCGGTCAGGCGGGGAGCGAGCTTGGTGAAGACCTCCCGATGGTAGGCGTTCAGCCATGCGATCTCGTCCTTGTTCAGCACGCCGGGCACCACGGGCGAGGTGGCGATGGGCACGAAGGTCAGCGGACGGAAGGCGAGGAAGGTGCCGTACTGGTTGTCGGCCTTGTGGTAGCACTCCAGCTCGTTCTCAATGCGGATACCGACCACACCGCTTTCGTAGACGCCCGGCTCGTCGGTGACGACCATGCCCGGCTGGAAGACGGTGGTGTTGCGGCCGTTCAGCGCGTGGGGGCCCTCATGGACATTGCCCACAAAGCTGACACTGTGGCCGGTGCCGCAGCGGTAGTTGATGAGGTGCTGCCACAGCGGCTCGCGGGCGATGGTGTCCAGCATATGACCATCGCAGTAGTTCAGCCAGACGGCCTTTGCGATGTCGATGTGGCACTGCAAAGTCCAAGTATAAAACAGCTTTTCGTCCTCGGTCAGCTCGCCCAGCGGGTAGGTGCGGGTGATGTCGGTGGTGCCGTCCATGTAGGTAGCACCGCTGTCCACCAGCAAAAAGCCCTTCTTTTCCAGCTTGGCGTGGTCGGCTTCGGTGGCGTGGTAGTGCATCATGGCCGCATTGCCGCCGTAGGCTGCAATGGTGCCGAAGCTCTCCACGATGAACTTGTCCTGTGCGGAGCGGTACTTGTGGAGGATCTCGTCCACGGTCAGCTCCGTCAGCTCTTCACCGGCGGCAAGGCGCTCTTCCAGCTCTTTCTGGAACCGCACCATGGCCACGGCATCCCGCAGATGGGTCTCGCGGTTATGGGCCAGTTCCGTCTCGTTCTTGACGCCCTTCATCGGCAGCAGGGGATCGGCCTCATCCTTGACGGTCAGGACCGCATTGTTGCTCAAGGTCTCGTAGACGGCGTAGTTGACGGAAGCCGGGTCGGCCAGCACGGTCTGCGGCTCAGTCTCGGCGGCGAGGAAGCCCAGCACATCGTCGTATTCGGCGATCTCGACGCCGTTTTCCTTCAGCTCAGCCGCAGCCTCTGCGCCCAGACGCTTGGTGTTGATAAAGAGGACAGCGCGATCCTCCGTGACGTAGCAGTAGGCCATAGCATACGGGGTGCACTGGATGTCCATGGCGCGCAGGTTCAGCAGCCATGCCAGATTGTCCAGCTTGCCCACCAGTTGTGCGGTGCAGCCCAGCTCCTTGAGCTTTGCGCGGAGCTGGCCCAGCTTCTCGGCGGGGGAGAACCCTGCGTACTCCTTGCTCAGGATCCAAGCGGGAGTCTCCGGCAGGGCGGGGCGGCCCTCGGTCCAGAGCTCATCTTCCAGATTCAGAGTCTTGATGGTGCCGTGCTTGGCGTCCAGCGCCTTCTGGACGCTGCGCACCAGATGGCAGGAAGCGGTCAGACCGCACAGGCCCAGCACCCCGCCTTCGGGCAGAGCATCGGCGCAGTACTGCTCCACGGTGGGCACACCCGGCTCGCCCATCCGCTCCAGCTCGATCTCGGTGCCCGCGATCTCCTTTTCCGCCTGCACGAAATAGCGGCCGTCGGCCCAGATGGCGCTCTTGTCCTTCGTAACGACGAAGTTGGAGTTCTCGCCATGGAAGCCGGAGAAATAGGTCAAGGAGGTGTAGTGGTCGGGCAGGTACTCGCTGGAATGCGGGTCGCCCACCGGAATGAGATAAAGATCAACGCCGTTGGCGTCCATGGCAGCGCGCAGGGCAGCCAGACGCTCAGGAACCGTGTTCATGCTCATAATAAAAAGCCTTCTTTCTTACATCTGCCGGAAAAACGTCCGGCGGCGGTGATTTGCCGCTTCTTATTGTATCATTCCGGCGCGCGGATTGCAATTGCTGCGCGGTTTTTCTCAGTTGCTGCTGGCGGCCGGCAGTTCCGGCGGGGTGGTGCCGTCACTCTGGGGCGGCTGGCCCTGCGGCATCTGCCCGTCCGAAGGCGTCATGCCGTCCGGTCTCTGCCCGCCGCTGCCGCCGGGGCCTCCATTGCCGCCGAACTGGGTATCAGCTTCACCGGTCTTGGCCGTGGCGGTGACGGTGGACTGGACGCTGTAGCGTCCCTCCGCCGTCAGGGCTGGGCTGGAATAGAAGAGGAAGGCCGCGTCGCAGAGGGCGGTGCTGTCCAGCACGCTCTTGCCGCTTTCGTCCGCAATGGAGAACGCCTCGCCCCCGGCGAGGGAAAGGCTGCTGTCCCGCCCGCCGCCGAAGGTAACGTAGGGCTGAGACGCGCTGATGGAAAAGCCCATGCCCGCGCTGCCGCCTGCGGCCAGCACCGTGCCGCCCGAAATCGTGATGCGTCCATCGGCATCCAGCGGCTGATTGTCGGCGGCGTTGGCGGTCCAGACCGAGATGTCGCCGCCCGTGATGGTCAGGGTGCCGTTGGAGTCAAAGCCGTCGCCCTCGGAGGAATAAGCCTTGATGGTGCCGCCGGAGATGTTCATCTCGAAGGCATAGTCGCCAAGGTCGGAGTTGGCGGCGTTCAGGCAGTCGTCGGTGGAGGTGATGTTCATATTGCCGGAGTATATGTTCAGAACGGCTCCCTCCAAGCCCTCACTGCAGCTGGAAACGGTGATGGCAGGGCCGGTGGTGCCCTCCGCACCGATGTTCAGTTCCATGTCGCAGTGGATGGCATCTTCCCCCGCCGCGATGGTCAGGTTTCCGCTTTCCACCTTGAGCCGTTGCTCCGCGTTGATGGCATCGTTCACCAGCGCCTCGATGTTCAGCGTCAGCTCCCGGATGGTCAGGCTGGCGTCCCGGTCATCCAGCGCGGTGCCGGATTTGATGCCGTTCTTGCCCCGTGCGTTCACGGTCAGCGCACCGCCGCCGCAGAGGACGACCTGCGAGCCGTCCTTGCACTTGACCACTGCCTTTTCGGCGTTCTCGTTGTCGGCGGCATTGTCCGGGTCGTTGGCCTCGCTGTCGGTCAGGGTATTTTCCGTCCCGTCCACCACCGCGATGGTCACCCCGGTGGATTCGCCGCAGACGATGGGGGCGGTGTCGGCGCTGGTCAGGGTCAGGCCGTCCAGCAGCAGCACGACGTCCTCCGTCTGGGCTTCCACCTTCACCGAGCCGTCCGCACAGTTGCCGGACAGGGCATAGACGCCCGCACCGCTCACCGAGAGAGTGGTTCCCTCCACGGCAAGGCCCGCCGCGTCCTCCGGGCTGACCGTGATGCCGCCGTCCGAGAATTCCACCGTCACTACTTCATCCGGCGTGTAGGCGAGGCTCCCCGCCGCAAGGCGGTCCGATTTTGCCTTCCCCGTGCCGCCGCACGCCGCCAGACCGCCCGAAAGGGTCAGCACGCCAAGCGCCTGCAAAAAGCTTCGTCGGGAAATTTTCGTGCTCTCTGTCAAACAGGTCTTCATAACCAAGCCTCCCTCAAAAATGCAACGTGATTTAAGTATACTCATTCTACGCCGTAACTATGGAAACTTCACGGGAAAGCTGTGAAAAAACGGGAGCATTTCCGTGAAAACGGGGTGAAAAAGCACCCTGCCGAAAAGCTTCCGCAGAGTGCTCATTCTGATCACTATTCAATTGGAGATTGCTTCTCTTTTTTATTTTCCGTCAACACAACCTCACCTGTAAGATGCGCAGAGCTGAAAATTCAACCAGATGCTACATCCGTATCTGTCAGCTCGTCCTCGCACGCATGATGCAAGGGCGTCTGTGTACCGCTTGGCCGGGACGCCGCACCTGTCAACTTACCCTCGCAACCCTCGCACGCATGATGCAAGGGCGCATTGTCCAGACCTTCAAGTTTATGGCCGCCTGTCAACTTACCCTCGCACGCATGATGCAAGGACACCCTGCTCGATCAGGAATTTGGGACGTACTCTGTCAACTTACCCTTGCACGCATGATGCAAGGGCAAATCATGGGCTTATCACCTACGTCTTGCACTTTTTACCACATGTAAGGGTCCGTCGCCTGTACGGTCTACTCAGTACAGGACTATCCTCTCCGCCAACGTGGCAGAGAACCTTGTCGAGAGTTGCCTTACAACACACAATGTGTCGGATTACGGGTACTAACTCGGCTTACGGCGTTACAGTCCGCCGAAAATCCCAGTGCGAACACCGGGCATCTGCGATGAAAGCTTCCGCTTCGCACCGCATTATTTTTGTTTTATCGTCTCCCGGATGATTTCTTCAATTCCGGGCTGTGCAATGTTCCGGGCCGCATTCCAATCTGCGTTCAAGCTAAAGCCGCACTTCTTACATTGGAATGTTGCTTGATCCGGCCGGTTTTCCGGCGAGATATATCCGCATTTACTGCATCGTTGAGAGGTGAATTTCGGGTTGATCTTTACAACATCGATTCCCTTTTCTTTTGCCTTATACTCGATCTTCGTCTGCAGGTCATAGTAGGGCCAGTTTTTCAGGAAGATATCATCTTTTGAAATCCCGCTCAGGTCTTCCATCTGGATGGTCTTGCATTTGTATTTTACGGCAAGGTCTACCACATAGCGGCTGTACTGATGATTGATGCGATCCCGGAAATTCGCTTCGGTCTGCTTGAGCTTTTCCAGCGCTTTCGTCCGCGTTTTAACGCCGTGGCCGATGTTGCTCTCCGCGCAGTGCTTTGTCTGCCGCCCCAGCGCCCGCCGTCGGGCAAGCATCTGGTCCCGGAACGCCTGTATCTCGTTGCTGTCGATTTCTTGATGAACCGGGGTATCATTATAGGCAATCACCAGCGGCTTTACTACGCCCAAATCAATTCCCATTACCCGCGACGGTCGAAGTTCCAGCTCTTCACTCTCAAAATTATATCCCAGATTTAAGAACCATTTTCCTTTTCGATAGCTGATCGAACTCGCCGTATAATGAAATTTCCCTGAAAGAATACTCTCTAAAATTTGCTTCGATGAATAGCTCTTTCCCGTTATCAGCTTAAAGTAAATCTGTCCACTTTTCACTCCAAGCTCTTTTCGATACACATTCGACAATAAGCTTATGCGGATATCGTAGTCCTCTTTACTTTTCGAAATCTGTATGCTTTTTCGATGCAAAGAAATCGGAATGGTCGTTTTATAGGAATCTATCGAATGTTTTCCAAGTCGAACATCTTTCTGGTTCTGTTTATAACGCTTATCTACATTTTGCAGCAGTGTCGCTACATTTCCCGTATTATTTTTGTAGAACTCTTTTGCAATGACTGCATAGGCGTAAGACCGGAGATTGGAATACTTCAAATCTTCCAGCAGTTGTTCCTTATCCGGGTAGGCATCGAACCGCTTTTTGTAGTCGCTCTGATAACCGCTGAACTCCCAATAAAGCTGAACCGTCCGGTTCGCGATCTGCATCATTTCCCGTTGAAGTTGGAACAAGACCTCGTTTGCTTGTTGAAAGCTCAATTCATTGTGCTCGTCATCGAAGAGAAGCTGATAACGCGATACTTTTGTCGTATTCATTTCATTTTCCCTCCGAAGATCCTAGTTTCATTTCCAATTATAGCCACCCCTGCCGTTTCCGTCAAGAATTGTTCTTCCATGGTGACCAAAACGCCCGCCGGATTCGTCCCGGCGGGCGTTTTGGTCATGGAGAAACAAGAGAAAAAGCCCCGCCATCCGGCGGGGCTTTCGGCGGGTTCAATCGTCCGTTTTCTGCTCCATATCCAGCTCCGGCATCAGCTCGTCGCTGATGACCGTCAGCATCTGCTCCAGCTTGTCCACATCCTCGGCGGGGAAACGGTCCCGCACGCGCTCCACCACGGTGTGCAGGTAAGAGTAGCTGATGTTGTAATATTCGATATACTTCTTGGTCGGGCGGAGGTGGTATTCGCGCCGATCCTTGGTGGACTGGATCTTCTCCACATAGCCCTTCCGAACCAGACTGCCGATCTTATACGCCGCGTTCGGGGTGGAGATCTGCATCATGCGGGAAAACTCCGCGATGGTCGGCTCGCCCATCGCCATGATCCCCTCCATGCAGAAGGACTCTACCGTGGTCAGCGTAGCCTCGCGGGTGGCGAAGCGCTGAAACACGTTCTGGTAGAAGTGCAGCTTAAATTTAGTATAGACGTCATTGAATGCTTTTTCCAGCATGGTGCGGCTCCCTTCGATTCCCTCAATTTCTTTTAGTATATCATATTTTTGCCCGAACGCAAGCGAAAAAGGGACTGCTGCGACGAACTCCCTCAGTCATGGCTTCGCCGTGCCAGCTCCCTCTCGGAGGGAGCCTTGGCGTAACGGTTCGCTGTGAAAGCCTCCCTCATTGAGGGAGGTGGCATCGCGTCAGCGATGACGGAAGGAGTTGTGCAACAGCCCCTTGCCATTTATGGGGGACTCCCTCAACGAGGGGGCTGGCCTCGGAGAGGACTGGGGAAGTTACTTCATCAGCTTCTTGAGCTTGAGCCACGCGCCGAAAACGTCGTACTTGGTAACGTAACGGTCGGGGTCAAAGCGGGAAGCGTCGCTGTCGTCGGCGGGCTTCACAAGGCCGTTGTCGATGGCCCAGCGGGTCGCCTTTTGCAGCTCGATCTCCTCTGCGGGCACATCGCTGTACAGGCTCGGCAGAGCCGCTTCGGGCTTGCCCGCCGTCTCCCACAGCAGCACCACCAGCTCACGCCGGTTGGCGGGCACCGCCACACCCTTCGGCAGGTTCAGCTGCAAGTAGCTGTCCACGCCAAGGCTCACGCCCTGCCACACCAAGATGCCAGCCGCTGCGCCGCCCACGGTCACGGTGGCCATGGTGCCCAGCGCCGAGGGCCCATCGTCCTCGCCCGGCAGCTCGGAGGAGCGGAAGTTTGCCTTGATGGCAAAGGTCTGCTCTTCTTCGCCCATGTCGGGCATCTGGAAGCTCAGGCTCTCGACATTGTTGCGGAAGCCCGAATTTTGCTTCTGCAACGCTTTCAGCAGGGCGTCCGGGATATTCCAATAATCGAAGGTCATGCCTTCCGGCACTTCGGCCACGGTCATGTGAACCCAATCGTTTTCTTTGACCGTTGCACTCGCACCACCGTTCACTTCGCCGTAGATGTCGGTCGTGATGGTGTAGGTCGTGGGCTGGGCGTCGGGGTTCGGGGTGGGATTCGGGGTGGGATTCGGGTCAACGGGGTCAGGGGTATCCTTCTCATAGTTTGCCTTCAGCGACACTGCACCGTCAGGCATTTCAAAAGTCAGCGGGTTTGCTTTCAGCTCTTCTTCGCTCAGACTCAAAGTGTCCTCTTTCACCGTCCACTTGGTGAAGTGATAACCGGTCTTTGCCTTGGCTGTCACTTTGATTCCTGCATTGGCTTCGTAATCGCCGCTGGCTTTGGTTTCATCGTCGCCAATGTAGCCGCCGTCAACGGTCAGGGTGTAGGTCGTAGGTGCCTTGTCCTTGTAAGTTGCCTTTGCGGTGGCATTGCCGGTGATCGTCACCTCAATGGTCGCATTGGTCTCCTGATAGCCATTCTTCAGCGTCAGGCCGGTCAGCTCCCACTTTTCGAACTGCTCGCCCTCTGCGGCATCCTCAGCCGTCAGCTTGATCGTTGCTCCGGCTTCGTAATTTCCGCTGATTTGGTTTTTATCAGTGCCAATGTAGCCATCTTCAACGGTCAAGGTGTAGGTCGTAGGTGCCTTGTCCTTGTAGGTTGCCTTTGCGGTAGCATTACCGTTAATCGTCACCTCAATGGTCGCATTGGTCTCCTGATAGCCATTCTTCAGCGTCAAACCATCCAGCTCCCACTTGTCAAATTCCTTGCCTTCTGCGGCATCCTCAGCCGTCAACTTGATAATCTGGCCTTCGGTGTACTGTTCTCGTGCTGGTTCTGCAGTGGCACCGATCAAGGTCAGGGTGTAGGTCTTGGTCGTCGGCTCTTGGTTCAGCACCACATTCTCACTGGGCATCGTGAACCTGACCGCAGTGCTATTGTCCACAGTGTGGCTGCCGTAGGCGTCAAAACCGATTTCTTTGCCATTGATGTTGGCAATTTTGACAACATCACCATTTGCATCACGGAGCTGGACGGAAAATACAAAATTACCAATGCGGTTCACAACCTGCGCTTCGTCTGTGCCAAAATCAACAAATTCTGCGCCGTTGACTTTCACACCCAACTTGCTGGAATCACCCGCTTTGACCGTATAGCAGGTCGTTCCGTTCGGTGCGGTTTTAAAGATACCGGTATTGATGTTCTCTGCACTGACAGTGACCCTATTCAGGAAAATACCGCCCGTGATATAGCCCGAACTCGAAACCGTGTTTTTAAACACTCCGCCGTACAAAGCCGTACCACGACTGAGTGCAACCGAACATGTGACCGCAGGGTACTTCGAGAAGCTCCAACTGCTGCCGCTCAGGGTCAAGGTCGTGCCGTCATACGTCCAGCCCGTACCATACCAAATCGTCTTATTGTCTTCCTCACGAGATGCGGCATTGCTGGTGTTGGGTTTACCATCTTCGCCGATTTCCAGCTCACTGTTATAGAGTTTTGCATTCAGCTTCAAAAGATAGGCATTCCCATCTTTTTCGTCGGCCAACTTTACTTCGCCCAGCTTAAAGGTGATGCTGTTCGAACTTGCGGTGGTGTTGGCCTTGTTGTTGACCGAAGTCAAAATCTTATCCTTCGCCGTAACGGTCAGTTCTGTGTCATCTGCGCCAACGACATAAACGCTGGTCATACCAAAATCATGATTGTCCACAGACAGGGTATTGGTGGTCTCTGCACCGCTTTCCGAATCAAACTGAATCTTATAAAGGTTGCTGGTACTTTCCACTTTGGACGGAATCGTCTCGAACACGCCGCCGGAAACCTTGCTGGCGGTATCGTATGTGTCGTCTGCGCTCAGGAAATAGCCGCCATCGATACTGCCATAATTCGACACTTTTCCATTGAACGTACCATTCTTGATACTACCACTCCAATACGAGGTAACAAGACCATTAAAGATGCCACCGGATATAATGCCGCGATTCGTCACGCTGTCAGAATTTCCGTTTCTGGCAAAGGTGCCGCCCTCAATGATGCCCTTTTCATCGCCTAAATTGTCATTCACGCAGTGCGTAAACTTGCCATCTTTAATCGTACCGCCGCAGTTGTTTACCGAACTATTAAATGTGCCACCTGCAATGATACCGCCTTTTATATTTTGTTCGCTGTTGCCGGTGTTGACCACTATCTTGAAGGTGCCGCCTTTCACAGTTGCGCCATCGTTGATTTGAACGATGCAGTTCACTGCACTCAGCGCACTGCCAATGCCGTCTGCGGGTTTCGTGTTGGAAAAATCCCACTCACCGCTCGTCAATGTCAATCTGCCGTAACGACCACCGGGGCCATACGTCCAATTGTTGCCATGATAAACGCCCTCGGCATCCTGCCTCATGCCGCTTGTATCCGGCACACCGTTGCTCGTCATAACCAGCGGTGCTTCATAAAGCTCCGCATTCAGCTTCAAAAGATAGGTATCTCTGTTTTTTTCGCTTTCCTGCTTTACACTGCCCGGCTTAAAGATAATAGTCCTCGAACTGGTAGCGCTGTTTCTGGTCTGGTTGACGTTCGTCAGGTCAGTGTTATTTGCCGTAATGGTCAGCTCTTCGTTGTCCATGCCGACCACATAGAGCTTATTGCTCACAAAATCAACGCCATTCACAGACAGGGTATCCCTGCTGTCATCTGCAAATTCAATGCGGTACTGATTTGCCGCGCTGTCAATGCCATTCGAGGGAAGCACCTTGAACACACCGCCAGTGATTTTTCCAGTGTCATAATTGATTACACTCGTGCTTCCCGAATCAACGCCGACAAAAATGCCACCGGTAATGGTGCCTTTATTCGAAACAGTTTTCTTAAAGGTTCCGCCAGAAATTTTACCGCCTACTTCATTCCAGACCGTACCCTCAAACGTACCGCCAACCACTGTTGCACCATTGATAATAACGCCGCAAGTGACCGGAGCCGAAAAAGTATACGTACCCTTTTTCAGCGTCAGGTTTGAGTCGTACTCCCAATTTTCGCCCTTCGCGCCGTCGTCGCCAACCGGCTCACCGTTGCTGTCGATTTGAATCGTGGTCACATCAGCCCTATTGGCGGCGTCGATGTCCTCCCCATTCTCCTCCGCCAGCACCGCAGTCCCTCCGCCGGGGGTCTGCGCAAGGGCGCTGACGGGGAACAGCGAGATCATCATGCTCAGCGCAAGAACAAGGCTGAGAATGCGCTTTTTCATAAAAGTACCTCCTCGTTTTCCGAAATTTTATCATTCTGCTATCAATATAACACATTTTGACGCATTTCGATAGAGGAGGCGTGCATTCTCAGCCTTGTATATTTTAATCTTTTCTTTTTATCGCGGATTTTCCGGGATCAGCGCTTGCGGGCCGCAAACTTGGCCCGGATGACGCTGAGGGCGATCAGCTCCAGCGCAATGGCCACAGCCAACAGGATCAGCGAGGTGAAAAGGCTGGCGCTGGCGCCGAGGACGATCTGGCTCAGGCCGGTGATGACGTAGCAGACCGCCGAGATGGCGGCCACGGTGACGGCATAGGGCAGCTGGGTGGACACATGGTTCACATGGCTGCAATGGGCGCCCGCCGAGGCCATGATGGAGGTATCGGAGATGGGGGAGCAGTGGTCGCCGCAGACCGCGCCGGACAGGCACGCCGCGATGGAGATGACCAGCATCTCGCCCTGCGGGAAGGCGTGGCAGACGATGGGGATCAAGATGGAGAAGGTGCCCCACGAAGTGCCGGTGGCAAAGGCGAGGAAGACCGCCACGAGGAAGATGATGGCGGGCAGCAGGTACTGCAGGGCCGCCGCCGAGCCGTTCAGCAGGTTCGCGACGTAGTATTTTGCGCCCAGCAGGTTGGTCATGCCGGAAAGGGTCCATGCCAGCGTGAGGATCAGCATGGGGCTGACCATGGCCTTAAAGCCCTCCGGGATGCAGGCCGCGAAATCTTGGAAGGTCATCACCTCGCGCACGCGGTAGAAGACGAAGGTGAACAGCAGGGCAATGCTGCTGCCCATCACGAGGCCCGCCGAGGCGTTGCAGTCCGAGAAGGCGGTGATGAAGTCCACGCCGGAGAAGAAGCCGCCGGTGTAGATCAGGCCGAAGATACAGGCCGCGATCAGCACCACCACAGGCAGGATCAGGTCGATGACATGGCCGCGGGTGTCGGTGCCGTCGTCCACATCGTCGCCGTAGGGGCGGTCGTCGGTGGTGAAGAGGTCGCCGTTCAGGGCGTTGTCTTCATTGAGCTTCATGGGGCCGTAGTCGGCGCCCGTGAGCACGAGGAAGAAGATCATCACCAGCGTCAGCAGAGCGTAATAATTGTACGGGATAGTGCGCAGAAACATCGTAAAGCCATTGATCCCGGAGCCTTCCGGCACCGAGGAGGTGACCGCCGCCGCCCAACTGGACACCGGCGCGATGATGCAGACCGGGGCCGCCGTGGCGTCGATGAGGTAGGCCAGCTTGGCGCGGGAGACCTTCTGCCGGTCGG
>OLQU01001292.1_pt1 | contig 17579 bp, 13 predicted proteins | sample 1672271 | NCBI WGS metagenome assembly OLQU01 (sample SAMEA3136666, study PRJEB25190) | human gut metagenome | biome: human gut; feature: human-associated habitat; material: faeces | place: Austria | collected 2013 | reverse complement strand
CAGGGTTTTTTCAATCTGGGACGTGGTATTTTTAAAAATACCACGTCCCCAATTACAATTAAGCTTCCAGGCCCTGCGCCTTAATCACGTCAATTACCTGATCGACATATTTCCCGCAAAGTTCATCGGTGGATGCCTCCACCATCACACGCAGCACCGGCTCTGTGCCGCTCTCTCTTACCAGGATCCTTCCGTCGTCGCCAAGGGCCTGGGCCACTGCCTCTACGGCCTTGACTACCTCCGGATTCTCCCGGGCCGTCTTTTTATCCACAACCCGCACGTTCTTAAGAAGCTGGGGATAGATCTTCACCGGCTCTGCAAGCTTGGCCAGGCTCATCTTCTTCTCCAGGATCACTTCCATCACCATGAGAGAGGTCAGGATCCCGTCTCCGGTGGTGGCGTGCTTGCTGAAGATGATATGGCCAGACTGCTCTCCGCCCAGGCAGAAATCATTCTGCACCATATTTTCATAGACATATTTATCGCCCACTGCGGTCTTCTCGTACTTGATCCCCGCCTTGTCGCAGGCTTTGTAGAGCCCCAGGTTGGACATGATGGTGGTCACGATGGTGTCGCCGTTCAAACGGCCGTTTTCTTTCAGATATTTTCCGCAGATATAAAGGATCAGATCTCCGTCCACCACGTTGCCGTTCTCATCTACCGCGATGCACCGGTCCGCGTCTCCGTCAAAGGCAAATCCCACGTCCAGCTTCTTCTCCCTGACAAACTGCTGCAGTACCTCAATATGCGTTGACCCGCAGTTGGTGTTGATATTGGTTCCGTCCGGCTCGCTGTTGATCACATAAGTCTTTGCTCCAAGGGCGTCATATACGCTCTTGGCAATGGCAAATGCGCTTCCGTTGGCACAGTCCAGGCCGATGCGCATATCTTCGAAGGAACGGGTGGCCAGTGAGATCAGATAGCCGATGTAACGGTTCCGGCCTGCTGCGTAGTCCACGGTCCGTCCGATATCATCCCTCTTGGCCAGCGGGATCTCTCCCATCTCCCCGTCGATGTAGGCCTCGATCTTCTCCTCTACCTCAGCCTCCATCTTGTGTCCCTTGCCGTTGATGATCTTGATCCCGTTGTCATAAAAAGGATTGTGGCTGGCCGAGATCATGATCCCGCAGTCAAAATCTTCCGTCCGGGTCACGTAAGACACGCTGGGGGTGGTAGTCACGTGCAGAAGATAGGCATTGGCGCCGGAAGCAGTAAGACCGGCGGACAGCGCATCCTCAAACATATAGCTGCTGCGTCTGGTATCCTTCCCGATCACGATCTTTGCCTTGTGATCCTGTCCAAAATACCATCCCAGGAATCTTCCCACCTTGAAGGCATGTTCTACCGTCAGGACTACATTGGCCTCCCCGCGGAAGCCGTCCGTTCCGAAATATTTACCCATAAAATAATATCCTCGCTTTCATTTGTCTGATTTACCGTTTTTTTTGCACAATCAATTCATGCCTTTCCTATTATATTCCAATTCTTCGCTCCTCACAACCTTTTTTTACAAAAAGGGGACGTGGTATTTTTAAAAATACCACGTCCCCAATTGAAATTAAATTAATGATGGAACAGCCGGATCCCGGTAAATGCCATCGTCATCCCGTACTTATTACATACCTCGATCACGTTGTCATCCCGCACGGAACCACCTGGCTGGGCCACGTACTGAACACCGCTTCTGTGGGCCCTTTCAATGTTGTCCCCGAATGGGAAGAAGGCGTCGGAACCAAGAGACACGCCGGTGAGCTTGTCAAGCCACTCCCGCTTGGCCTCCCGGGTAAATACCCCCGGTTTCTCCTTGAAGATAGCCGGCCATGCATCGTCGGAAAGCACGTCCATATAGTCCTCTCCGATATACAGGTCAATGGCGTTGTCCCGGTCCGCCCGGCGGATGGAATCTACAAAAGGCAGGTTCATCACCTGTGGAGACTGGCGCAGCCACCAATTGTCTGCTTTGGAACCGGCCAGACGGGTACAGTGGATCCGGGACTGCTGCCCGGCGCCGATACCGATAGCCTGTCCGTCCTTTACAAAGCATACGGAATTGGACTGGGTATATTTCAAAGTGATCATGGAGATGGCAAGATCGATCTTCGCCTCTTTTGGCAGCTCCTTATTCTCCGTCACGATATTGGCAAAAAAGTCATCGTCGATCTTCAGCTCATTTCTCCCCTGCTCAAAGGTGATCCCGTAGACGTCCTTGTGCTCCAGGGCCGCCGGCTGATACTCCGGATCGATCTGGATCACGTTGTAGTTCCCTTTCTTCTTCTCCTTCAGGATCTCCAGGGCTTCCGGCTCATATCCCGGCGCGATCACGCCGTCGGACACCTCCCGCTTGATAAGCTTCGCAGTATCCACGTCGCAGACATCGGACAGGGAGATAAAGTCTCCGAAAGAAGACATCCGGTCCGCGCCTCTGGCTCTTGCGTAGGCACAGGCCAGGGGAGAGAGCTCTCCTAAGTCATCCACCCAGTAGATCTTCGCCAGAGTGTCGGAAAGAGGCAGGCCTACCGCCGCTCCTGCCGGGGAAACATGCTTAAAAGATGTGGCCGCCGGAAGACCGGTGGCTTTCTTCAGTTCGCTTACCAGCTGCCAGCCGTTGAACGCATCCAGGAAATTGATATATCCCGGGCGTCCGTTCAGCACCTGGATGGGCAGCTCGCTTCCGTCTGCCATATAGATCCGGGAAGGTTTCTGGTTGGGGTTACATCCATATTTCAGTTCTAATTCTTTCATCCTGATTCCTCTGCTCCTTTTCTATTTGTTTTTATTTACAATCCGGGTCTCATAATTTCCGGAGGCAATATCAATATACCGCACAAAAAGAGATACCTTATTCTCCTCATTCAGGCTGTTCCACAGAAGATCGGTAAATGCATCGATCTCATTCTCCACCGCAATCCGCTTGGGCTCTCCTTCAAAACTTGGCAGCGGATCCCCGTCGCACTGATAGGTGTGGATGAAATGTCCTTCCCCTGCCGCCGGCTTCTCATAGGCAAAGGTATACCGGCAGCACCCTTCCGGGCGTCCGTCATTGCTTTTGAGGATAGACATAGCGTAATTATAGCTTCCGTTCTCAATATGCATGATCCCGGAGATCCTGGGCGTATAATTGGGCGCGTCCGGCTCAAACTCCCTGCTTCGCAATGACTGCTCAAAGGTCATCTGCCGGTCCATCCCCTCGTAGATGGTATCCGTCTGGTCTCCGTTGGTCACGATGGTCTTGTTGCCCAGCACCCGCACCGGTGCGTAGATAATAAGGCTGGGATCTGTCAGCTTGGCCGGGTCAAAGGCCTGGGTGCGGATCCCCTCCCCGTCTTCTACAAAGATCCTGTTCCTGCTGTTCTCGCTGCGGCCCATAATGAAATATGCCGCCACTGCCTTCTTCCCGTCCGGGCTCTTCCCAAGGATGATCCCTCTGCCGGGATAAGCATTCTCTCTCAGTTCCTTCTCGATCGACCGTATCTGCATAAGCGCATCTCCTTTATGATTCATAAATTTTTATGCTGCCGCGGATTTCTCCGCCTTCTACTCATTATATATAACTCCCGCTTCTTTTTCAAGCTATTGCCACCCGCCGGCGCCGGATGGTACAATAAAAACAGATCTTTTATCATAAAGAGAGGGGGATATCTATGAGAAAACGTTTTCATTTTCGTGTCCTGCTGTTTCCGGCGCTGCTTGGCCTTCTGATGCTGGCCGGCTGCGGCGGCAAGTCCGCGGATCAGTATGTGGGTGAGCAGATCACAGCCATGAAGGAAAAAGACCCTGGAGCCTTCACATTTCTTCTGGAACAGGGGATAACCGAGAGCAACGCTCTCTACACCCTGCAATTTCCGGAGGAACTGCGGACTCCCACCCTGGATTTCCTGCAGGAGGCCTTCCGGACCATGGAATTTGAGGTGACAGAAGCAAAGGAACAGTCTGACAGCCAGTATTCTGTAGACATCGCATTTACTCCCATCGACATCGCTGCCACGACTTCCCAGGCCCGGGATACTCACCTTGCCTCCATGGCCTCCCCGGACCTTACCGCCGAGGTAAGCGCCCTGTATGAAGAAAGCGCTGCCGCTCTTGAAGGCGATCCCCAGTTTCAGGAAGAGATCCGGGTAAGCCTGATGGTGGAAGAAACAGAGGATGGTTTCGCCTTTGCCCCGGATCAGCTTCTCACCTTCCTTCAGGAAGCGCTGCCCGGCTATATGCAGCCCTACAACTCCGTGTGCGAAGTCCTTGACGCCCGGGACTTTATGCAGTCCTATCTGGATGCTTCTTTTAAGGGAGATGTAGCCCAGTTCGCCCTGCACACAGACCGCACGCAAGAAGAAGCTCTGGAATGGTATGAAGCCGACGTCTTTACCCCGCCCGCCGACTTAAGTTCTGCCTATCACGACCGGTACAAAAAGGCACTTAAAGAAATCATGAAGCAGTGCAAATACACCGTGGGCATCCCGCGCAAAGAAGCCGGCCTCTACAGTTATACCATCGACATTACGGTGACGCCCAACAACAGTCTTGTAAAAACCTTTGACAAGATTGAAAAGGGCACCTATTATTCCCTGGACGCTGTGTCAAAGGATCTGGTGGAGACCATGGAAAGCTATGCCAAATCTCCTGCCTACGGGAAAGAGACCACTCTCTCCATCCCCTTAAATATGACGGAGCTTCTGGCCGCCGGAGAGGCAGATTCCACGTTCACCAACCTGTCTCTTACCATCCTTCCCGTCCCGCAATAAGGCGCGCCCGGCAGGTTTTAACTATTTTGTTACAAATGTTTTAAATATTTCTTACATTTTTAGATATTTTTAATCTTGTTTCCACTACTCCCAAAGTGTAGAATAGAGACGCTGAAAAAATCGGACTTATTTTACACTTTGGGAGTAATCTTTTATGGAAACAGTGAAAAAACAACGGGATTATTTATACGACAACTACAAAGCGTTTCTGATCTTCCTTGTGGTGATCGGGCATTTTATCGAGCCCGCATATACGAATAATGAATTTCTCTATACACTGAAATGGTTTATCTTTGCATTCCATATGCCGGCTTTTATCTTTATCTCCGGCTATTTCTCCAAACGGGAGCTGCCCTTTAAGGACCTGGTCTGCAAGCTGGCCGTTCCCTACCTGGTATATGAAGTGATCTACTATCTTCTTTACACGGTGTTCCTTCACAAACCCGCCACTTTGGACCTTCTGTGCCCCAAGTTCTCTCTGTGGTACATTCTTGCCCTGTTTGTATGGCGGGCGGCAACTCCTTATGTGAAGAAGATCCCGCACCACATGATCCTGGCCATCCTCGCAGGCCTTCTGATCGGCTGTTCCGGGATGAAGGATAATTTCTTAAGCATCCCCAGGATCCTGGTCTACTATCCCTTCTTCCTGGCCGGCATTCATTTCCAGAAGGAAATGGTCGCCCGACTCAGAGACCGGACCATCCAGCTCCTGTCAGCCTGCGGCATCCTGCTTTTTACCGCATTCCTGATCTTTGACCCCTTCCACAAGGCTCTTCCTGTGAAGATCCTCTACGGAAGATACAGCTACGATACACTGGGCCAGACCACTCTGGAAGGTATGATCTGCCGCCTGGTCTGCTACGGCATCGGGTTCGCCCTGACCTTCGCCTTCCTGTCCATCATGTGGGCAAAACAGGGACGGCTCTCCTACATCGGCACCCGCACCATGGGCATCTATCTGTTCCACGGGCTCATCTGTTCCTGTCTGAAGGGTACGCCGTTGTTGAAAAATGTGGACACCCTGCCGGAATCCCTGCTCCTGGTCGCAGGAACCATCCTGCTGACCTTGTTCCTGTCCGCGCCCCTGTTCACGGATTTTACCAACAAGGTATCAGGCTTTCGGTTCTCTGCGGGAAAGACCATTTTGGTTCCGGGATTGCGCATCAACCGCAGAAAATACGTATAGGAAACTATGGTTTGATCTCTTCTCCTGGGTGGACGATCTGTCTCACCCAGGATTTTTTTATCTCCCAGAGATTGCCGCACACATTGAAGATGGTCCAGTTGTCGATCTCGAAGATCCGCTTCCAGCTCTCCCGGATCCGCTGCTCCTCCTCCGGATATTTTCCCTGGTACTTCCCGGCCAGGATCTCAAACCGGTTGGGCACCCCCAGCTCCTTCAGGTGCTGCCGGTAAGCCGCATCGTCTTCTTCATCCTTAGGCAGATAGATCCGGTTCAGCACGTAATCCCATTTCACATCGTCAAAATAGATCACCTGGGACTCCGGGACCTCCAGCACATACACTACGGTTCCCGGGATCGGCTTCAGACAGTTCTCCACGCTGATGGAACACCAGATGGGCGCCTTCACATCCTCCGGCTTGGGGACTCGTTTGGCAGCCTCCCGGGTAAACCAGTCGTAGCTCTCCATAAAAAGAGGCGCAATATCCCCAAAATGCAGTTCCACATACGCCCGCTGGTTGATCACCCGTCCGTCCCGCTCCAGCTGATACAGAGTCTTGTCATTCTGTCTGGTGTAAAGCTTTACCGTCTTTTTTTCCGTCTCGCCCATCCTTCTTCCTCCTTGCCGGATCTCAAAAAATCCTCTTCTTCCACTGAAATTCTTCCATATCTACAAAGCCGTCCCGAACCTGGACCCCTTCTTCCCGCAGAAGTCTGGCCTGCCGGTTGTCCGGCCCCGGGCCAAATGCCGGTGAGATCCTCCCTTCCTTTGTCACCACCCGGTGGCAGGGGAGATCCCTGTCTTTTGGCACTCCGTGAAGGGCGTATCCTACCACCCGGGCCCAGCGCCGGTTCCCTGCAAGAGCCGCCACCTGCCCGTAGGAAGCCACCTTTCCTTCCGGGATCTTATCGATCACTTCGTAGATCCGTTCAAATGCGTTTTTTTCTTCCACTCCTGAATCTCCTCCAGACGCTTTCTCACCTGCTCTTCCTTCCCCTGGCTGGTAGGGTGATAATAGGTCCTGTCCTCCATCCCCTCCGGCATGCACTGCATGTGAGTCAGCTTCTCCTCTGTATCATGGGCGTACTCATATCCCTCGCCGTAGTGAAGCTCCTTCATAAGCCCTGTGGGAGCGTTCCTGAGCCACAGCGGCACCGCTCCCGGCCGCTTCTCCTTCACATCCCGCTTGCAGGCCTCACAGGCGGTATAGAGGGCATTGGACTTGGGCGCCATAGCAAGATAGACCACCGCATGAGTCAGATGTACGTCGCATTCCGGCATTCCCAGGAAATGGCAGGCCTGATAGGCCGCCACCGCCACCTGAAGAGCTCCGCTGTCCGCCATCCCCACATCCTCACTGGCAAACCGGATCAGCCGTCTGGCGATATAAAGGGGATTCTCCCCTCCCTCCAGCATCCGGCACATCCAGTAGATAGCCGCGTCCGGATCGCTGTTGCGCATGGATTTGTGCAGGGCGGAAATAAGATTGTAGTGTTCCTCCCCGTTCTTGTCATAGAGAAGGGATTTCCTGGTGATACACTGTTCCAGCCCCTGGTCTGTAACCTCTACCCCTTCTGCCGTGATCCTGGCGTTGAGCACTGCCATTTCCAGGGTGTTAAGAGCAGTCCTTGCATCCCCGGCGGCAAACCGGGCAATGGCAGTAAGCTGATCCTTCGAGATCTTGATATGCTCCCCCGGGAACCCGGCCGGGTTCGCAAGGGCCTGCTCCAAAAGCCGTACCAGATCCTTCTCTTCCAGGGCCTTCAGAACAAACACCCGGCACCGGGACAGAAGCGCGCTGTTGATCTCAAAGGAAGGATTCTCCGTGGTGGCCCCGATCAGGATGATGCTGCCCCGCTCCACATAGGGAAGGAACGCGTCCTGCTGGGCCTTGTTGAACCGGTGGATCTCATCCACGAAAAGCACGGTCCGCCTTCCCATCCGTCGGCTCTCCTCCGCCTGCCGCATCACATCCTTGATCTCCTTGATCCCGCTGGTGACTGCGCTGAAATTAATAAATTCCGCCCGGGTCTTCCCGGCGATGATACTGGCGAGGGTCGTCTTCCCCACTCCCGGAGGACCCCAGAAGATCATGGAAGAGATCTGGTCCTTCTCAATCAGCTGCCGCAGGATCTTCCCTTTCCCCAGCAGATGCTCCTGTCCCACAAAGGAATCCAGGCTGTCCGGGCGCACCCGGCTGGCCAGAGGGATCAGTCCCTCCTGATTGTCAAATAAGGTCATCTGTTCCATAAGATCACCTCCGTAAGATCACGCTTTCTTTGCCGTCTCCATATATTTCCCCGTAAGATCGAATCCATGGTCCATGGGGCCGCTTCCCTGTCCCAGATCCAGCATGGCTCCCAGGGCTCCCGAGATATAGTCCTTGGCCCGCTCCACAGACTCCTCCAGACTAAACCCTTTGGCCAGGTTGGAAGCAATGGCGCTGGACAGTGTACAGCCGGTGCCGTGGGTATTGGGATTGTCGATCCGCTTCCCCCGGAACCATCTGGCGCATCCCTCCCGGTAGAGAAGGTCGTTGGCGTCGTTTAACTGATGGCCGCCCTTTAACAGCACCCCGCAGTGGTAGGTCTCGCTGATCCACTTGGCCGCTGTCTCCATATCGGCTTCCGTCTTCACCGGCATCCCGGCCAGGACCTCCGCCTCCGGCACATTGGGGGTGAGCACCGTCGCCATGGGAAGCAGCTCTTCCTTCAGGGCAAGGACCGCTTCATCGCTGATCAGTTTGGCCCCGCTGGTGGCCACCATCACCGGATCCACTACAATATTCTCCGCCTGATACTCCTTAAGCTTCCCTGCGATAACACGGATCAGCGGGCTTGCGGACACCATGCCGATCTTTACCGCGTCCGGCCGGATGTCGGTAAAAATATTGTCCAGCTGCTCTCCCAGAAATTCCGGTGTCACTTCCATGATCCCGGTAACCCCTCTGGTGTTCTGAGCCGTCAGCGCAGTCACTGCGCTCATGGCGTACACCCCGTTGGCCAGCATGGTCTTAATGTCCGCCTGGATCCCGGCTCCCCCGCTGGAATCACTTCCTGCTATCGTTAACGCTGTTCTTCTCATCTTTCCTTCGTCCTTTCTATCCAAAATAATTCCAGAACTTCTCCTGCTCTGTCAGATCCAGGAGATAGATCTCCGCCTGCTTCCGCAAGGCCTCCTGGTCCCTTGCGCTGAACCGGTCAAAGACACCAAGTGTGTGGAACCCTGCCGCTTTAGCCGTCTGCAGGGCAAAAAGAGAATCTTCCAGCACGACACATTCCTCCCTCTGGCAGGAGAGCATCTTCCTTGCCATATCATACACCGCCGGACTGTTCTTTCCTTCCCCTGTCTCCCCGCAGGTGGCGATCCCCCGGAAGAACTGCCGGATGCCAAGCCGTTCAAATGCCGCTTTGATCTGTTCCTTATCGCTGGAAGTAGCCGCCGCCATGGGGATCCCCCGGCGGGACAGTTCCGTAAGGAATTCCCGGGCTCCCGGCTTCATGGGCGCTTCCTTCAGATAAAAATCCCGCACCACAGCCAGGACGCTGTCTTCGATCTCTTCCGGCTCTTCTGACAATCCATAAGTCTCCTTCAGATAGGCTGCTCCCTCCCGGAGGGTCATGGGAAATAAAATCCGCCCCAGATCCGGCCCGGGATCTCTCCCAAGACTTCTCAGATAACGGGCTCCCGCCTCCTCCCAGATGGCCATGGAATCTAAGAGTACTCCGTCCACATCAAAGATCACGCCCCGGATGGGGACCTGCCCTTCTAGTTTTCCACCATGCACCGGACTGCCTCCTTCAGTTTCCTGGTTCCTTCTTCAACATCTTCTTGGGCAAAGATGGCGCTGATCACTGCCACGCCGCAAACCCCGGTTCCTGTAAGCGCTCCCACATTTTCCCCGGTGATGCCGCCGATGGCGATCACCGGGATGTGGACGGCCTGACAGATGGCCTTCACAGTCTCATGGTCTACTTCCGACGCATCTGCCTTTGATCCTGTGGCAAAGACCGCGCCCACTCCCAGGTAATCCGCCCCGCGGCTTTCTGCCAGGAGCGCCTGCTCCACCGTCTGGGCGGACACGCCGATGATCTTGTCCTGCCCAAGCCGGGCCCGCACATCTCCTGCCTCCATATCGCTCTGTCCCACATGGACGCCGTCCGCGTCCACCGCCTGGGCGATATCCACATTGTCGTTGATCACAAAAGGAACTCCATACCTTCCGCAAAGTTCCTTGATCTCTCTTGCTTCCTCCAGGAACCGTTCTTCATCCAGATCCTTCTCCCTGAGCTGGACGAAGGTAACCCCTCCTTTCAGAGCCTCTTCCACCTGGTCCGCCAGCCGCCGGCCTCCAAGCCAGCGCCGATCCGTCACTGCGTACAGCAGTAAATCTTTCTTATCGCACTTCATAGTCTGCTCCTTTATCCAATGTCTCACGATCCATATTGTAGATGGCGTCGATGATCCGGTTCCGGTAAGTGGCGTTGCCGTCCCCCGGCTGCATGTGGGCCCAGCCGATCTCGCCTGCCAGTCCCATGGCGCACACCGCGGCCGCCGCCGCCTCAAGCTTCTGATCCGGATTGGCCACCAGGAACGCCGTCAGCATCCCGGAAAGCTGGCAGCCGGTCCCTGTGATCTTCCCCATCTCCGGTCTGCCGTTACGGATCACATAACAGGCCTCCCCGTCACTGACAAGATCGATGGCTCCTGTGATGGCTGCTATGGTTTCCGCCTTCCTGGCAAATGCTTTGGCAAATGCCACCCCTTCCTCCAGGTTCTCCTCGGTGACCGCATCCGCCACATCTGCGTCCACCCCTTTGGTGGTGCCGCTCCCTTTGGCCAGCGTCTTGATCTCCGAGATATTTCCCCGGATCACGTCAAAACGGATCTCTTCGGTCAGAAGCACCGCCGTGCTGGTGCGCAGATCACTGGCTCCGGCTCCCACCGGGTCCAGCAGCACCGGATGGCCCATCTGGTTGGATCGCTTCCCCGCCTTCAGCATACCCTCGATGCTCCGCACATTCAAGGTCCCGATGTTGATGTTCAGCCCGCCGCAGATGCTGGTGATATCCTCCACATCCTGAGGCTCGTCCGACATGATGGGGCTTCCCCCGCAGGCCAGCAGCACATTGGCCACATCATTGACTGTCACATAGTTGGTGATATTGTGCACCAGCGGCGCCTTGTCTCTTACATTCTGCAGATATATTCCCAGCAATCTCTTCATCCTCCTTATAGTGTGATCGTCTCGCCCAGTGTGAACGAATAGATCACCTTTTCCTTTACCTTTTTCCCTGTCAGCTGTTCCAGCGCTCTCCCGTAATAGTCCAGCTGCGCATGATATCTTTCTGTCAGCTCTTCCGCCCTGTTTACCCGGTCTGTCTTATAGTCCAGCACCACCAGCCCGTCTTCCTCCTGGAAATACACATCGATGATCCCCTGCACCAGCACCAGTTCCTCTTCCCGGCTGTCTCCGTAGATCTCCCGGTCAGGGATCCCCAGGACAAAGGGCTGCTCTTTCCAGATCCGCCCTTTCCGGGCCGCCGCTCTTAATCGCTGTCCCAGAGGGCTCTCCAGGACTTTCCGGATATCTTTTACCCGGATGCAGTCCGCCATCTCCTCTGAGATCCTGCCTTCCTCCCGGAAATCCCGGATCACTTCTCTTACTTCCTCTTCTGTATAAGTTTCAGACAGATCCAGAAGCTCCATCACCCGGTGATAAGCGGTTCCCCGGGAAGCCCCTGTCAGTTCCTCCGACTCCTCCAGGAACCTGGGGATCAAAGGGATAACCTCCGGCTCTTCATATGCCGTCTCCCCCAGTTCTTCCACGTCCGCCCCTTCTTCCATCAGGTACGCCCGCTTCTTCAGCTCAGACACCGTGAATTTCAACTTTCGCTCCAGCACTCCTTCGTAGGGATACTGATAAGTAAACTGCTGCTCCAGCTGTTGCCGGACCGCCGGTTCATACACCTGGTCCGCATCCCAGTTTTCCAGCATCTGACGCCGGATCACATCCGCCGTCTCCTGCAGCACTTCTCCCTCAGTAATATCCCCAAGATCCAGGATCCTTACATCCACAGGGCTTTCTGCCGGCATCCCTGCCAGCGCCGGAAGGAGCCAGTCCCACCAGGTGACCGCCCTGCTTAATTTCCCATAGGGCAGGGCGCCTTCCCTTCCCTTTTCTTCCCGGACCGCCACGGCAAGCTTTTCTTCCGCCCCCGGAAGGATGCCGCTGATGATCAGCTTCTCCTTCGCCCTGGTAAATGCCACATAGAGCACTCGCAGCTCCTCCGCCAGACTGTCCAGGACTTCTTCCTTCTGGATGATCTTCTTGATCAGGCTGGGACTTTTGGTTCGCTGTGTCAGGTCTACCGCCTCCAGACCGATCCCCAGGTCCGCATGGAGCGTCACCATGCTCCTTGCATCCTGCAGATTGAACCGCTTCCCCATGCCTGCCACAAATACGATGGGGAACTCCAGCCCCTTGCTCTTGTGGATCGTCATGATCCGGACTGCATCGGATTGCTCGTCCTCCATATTTGCTTCTCCGTAATCCACGTCATATTTCTCCAGCTGCCGGATATACCGGATAAAATGGAACAGACCTTTATAGCTGGTGGCCTCGAACGAACGGGCCTTCTCCACCAGCATTTCCAGGTTGGCTCTCCGCTGGGCGCCCCCCGGCATGGCTGCCGCATAATCCCCGTACCCGGTATCCTCCAGCACCATCCGCAGAAGCTCATGCATAGGCGTATAGGGAACCTTCTGCCGCAGCCGGTCCATGGTTCCCAGACAGTTCTCCACCTTCTCCCGGATCCCGGCGTCCTCCCCCTCACTCCGGTAGAGCTCCGCCGCCCGGTGGAAGGGGATCTTGGGCCAGGCGCACCGGATCTTCGCCAGTTCTTCCGAGTCAAGTCCCCCTATGGGGGAAGCAAGGACCGCCGTCAGGGGGATATCCTGCTGCCGGTTTAAAAGCACCTGCAGGTAATCCAGTACAAGGCTCACCTCCTGGGCGGAGAAATATCCCTCCCGGGTGCCCACATGAGCCGGGATCCCTTCCCTGGCCAGCACAGTGGCAAATACCTCAGCCGTTCCCTGGATGCTGCGGGTCAGGATCACCATGTCCCTGTAGCGGGCAGGACGCATAGTCCCGCTCTCCTTGTCCATCACCTGCTGCCCGGCCAGAAGCCTTTGGATCTCCCCGGCGATGCAGCGGGCTTCCAGCTCCCGGTCAGAAGGGCCTGCCAGGTATGGATCCGCCTCCGGCAGTTCCGGATCGATCAGCAGAACCTCTGTATGGAAGTCTCCCCCTTCCGGATAATCCGCCCCCACATAGAGCGCTGCCCGGTCATCGTAGGCGATCCCCCCCAGTTCCCGGCGCATAAGCTTGCGGAAAAACAGATTCACGCTGTCCAGCACCTCCCGGCGGCTGCGGAAATTCTTGTGAAGGTCGATCCGCTGCCTGGGGCCGTCCGCAAGGTCATAGGTGTCGAATTTCTCCATAAACAGTTCCGGTCTGGACAGCCGGAAACGGTAGATGCTCTGTTTCACATCCCCCACCATAAAAATATTATACCGGCCTTCCCGGACCCCGGAAACGCTGGTCAGGATCTCCTCCTGGATCAGGTTGCTGTCCTGGTACTCATCGATCATGATCTCCTGGAACTGCCGCTGATATTCCACCGCCACATCAGAAGGCACCCGCTGCCCCTCCTCCATTCTGGTCAGGATCCGCAGGGCATACTGCTCCATATCGGAGAAATCGATCAGGTTGCGGGAACGTTTCTTTTCCTCAAACTGCCGGGCAAAAAGTTTCACCAGACGGGCAAGCTCTTCCATATAAGGCCGGCAGATCCCAAGATCCTGTAAGATCTCTTCCGGATCCTCGTAGAAATACTGGGCCGCCAGATCCTTCACCAGGTCTTTCACCTCAGCCCGGAGCTCTTTTACCTGCAGGATCTTCTCCTGGGACACCTCTTTCTTCCGGTTGACCCCCAGCTTCATCCAGGCCATTTTCTCCAGTTCTTCTGCCAGTTCCCGGTAAGTCTTCGCTTTCAGGAATCTTTGGACCATCCGCAGATCCTCCTCCAGCATTTCCTGATAGGCCGACGGACCGTCCGGTTCCTGACAGATCCGGATCCCTGTTTCCAGAAGATTTTTGGCGTCACTTAAGATCTTGCTCCCATTTTCCATAAGAAGGGAAAGATACCGGGTCTTCTCCAGCTGCTCCAGCGTCTCCGCCCTATAAGCCTCCACGCAGGCGTCAAGCCAGCCGTCCCCGTCTGGATAGCTTCTGGAGAATTCATAGATCTTCAGGATCAGATCCTCCAGCTTCTTGTCATTTCGCCCTGTCCCGTATGCGCCCGCAAGATCCAGAAAGGCCTCCCTGCCCTCTTCATACTGCGCTTCCAGAAGATCTCCCAGCACTTCCCGCTCCAGAAGCTTTAGTTCTCCCTCTTCCCCGATCCGGAATCCCGGATCCAGATCGATGGCATGAAAATGATCCCTGATCACAGAGAGACAGAAGCTGTGAATAGTGGTGATCTGGGCGCTGTGGATCAGGGTCGCCTGGCGCTGCAGGTGTTCAGACTCCGGCTGCTCTGCAAGCTTTGCCTCAATGGCGTTCCGGATCCGCTCCTTCATCTCCGCCGCGGCGGCTTCCGTGAACGTCACCACCAGAAGCCGGTCCACATCCAGCGGGTGTTCCGGATCAGTGAGCATGGAAATGATCCGTTCCACCAGGACTGCCGTCTTGCCGGAACCGGCAGCGGCGGACACCAGGATATTCCGGTTCCTCAGATCGATCACTTTCTGTTGTTCTTCCGTCCACTGCACTCCCATAACTACCCTTCTTCCTGTCTCTTTTCTTCCAGATGTCTTCTATCCTCACGGAAAGCGCGCATCCGGACAAGCGCTTCTTCCCGGCTCAGTTTCCAGAGATCCTTATATCCATATCCCGGGATCTTTGGATCAAATCCGCAGATATGCCGGTACCGGCAGTAATCACAGCCGGTATCCTGGCCTCTCCGGTAAGGCTTTGGCCCGATCTCTCCTTCCAGGATCCTCCGGTGGCTCTCCCGGATTTTCTCCGCCGCATAGTCCATCATCACCCGGAAGTCCTCGCCCGATACTGCGCGGGAAGTCCTGGAAAGACTCCCGTCCTTATTATACTTCACCGGAACTGCCAGGGATTCTCCTGCCCCTGTCCGGTCCAGATGGATAAGGGTGTCCTCTGTCAGGTTCACGATCCCGTCCGGCCGCAGTTCCTTTAAGACAGCCTCCTCCAGCTCCTCCGGTCCGGCTCCTCTCTTCCGATCGATCAGCGGATCCCAGATCCGATAGTAGAACACTCCTGCAGGGATCACCTGGCATTCCGGATGCCGCTTCTCCTCCCGGCTTACAGCCGCCCCCATATAAACCATCAGCTGCAGCTGCAGGCCATAGTACAGAGCTCCCGGGTCAAAGGCTTTCAGCCCGGTCTTATAGTCCAGCACCTTGACGTAGATCTTGTCCTCTTCCCGGCACAGATCCACCCGGTCGATCTTGCCGCCCTCAAACCGCTGCTCATAAGCCGCCGGACGGAAATCTCCCGCCTTAAGCTGCCGGGTCAGCGCCCACACCGTCCGCTCCAGCATTCTCTGAATGCGAAGGAGCAGTGAGCCATTGCGGGCGGAGCTGTAAAGGATCGAGTTCCCGTAACCTGCCGCTGCTTCTTCCACACTTTCACGGATATATTGTTCCTGCTCCTCCTTTGGAGTAGAAATCCATCCCTTTCCGGTCTGTTCCACTTTCCTGGAGTAAAGCTCCAGGGCGCTGTGACAGAGATTCCCCAGATCCACCGCTTCAAATTCATACTCCTGGCGCTCCTTAAGTCCCAGTCCGTAGGACATAAAATGAGCATAAGCACAGGATGAGAACTGCTCCATCCGGGTAATGCTGTCCGGAAAGCCCTCTCCGTAGAGCTTCTCTGCCGTCCTGCGGGTCAGTCCGTCCTCCGGGCAGTGATAGCTGCCTGCTTCCACCAGACGGTCCGCCTTCGCCTTCCAGAGGGGCTCCTTCTGATACCAGGTATACAACTCCTGCCACGCCGGATCCATCCCGGCTCCCTCTCCCTGCAGTCCCCGGATCAGCCAGTCCACCCCGGCGCCTGCAGTCAGCTCTTTTGCGCCGATCCCCTGTTTCTCTTCATCCTGCACCTTAAGTCCTGGATAAAGCTTCCGGAATTCCTGGATCAGATAAGCAGGACGCAGGCTCTTTCCGTCCTGCGAAACCTTGCTGTAACAGATCTCCAGCCTTTCAGAAGGTTTGGTGAGATTCATATAAAGATAAAACTTCTGGATATAGGCCTGTTCTTTTCCCCCTGGCGCCAGCATAAGATGCTCCCGGCCAAAGACCTCCCGGTCCCGCTCAGAAAGAAGTCCCGTGCGTCTGAGCGCTCCCGGCAGATGGGTGTCGTTTGCCCCCACAAAAAACAGGACCTTAATATCCTTCAGACGGGTTCTTTCCATATCTCCTGCCACCACCTGGTCCACGCCGGGAGGGATCACTCCAACCCTGGCCTCTTCCAGGCCCGCATCCAGAAGCTGGCCGTATTCCTCCAGCCCCACCTTCTCTTCTCCCAGAAGCTCTACAAACTTCTCAAACAGCTGGATCAGGATCCGGTAGATCTGAGCATACTCTTTGGCAAGAGCCATCTCCCCTTCCGCCTGAAATGCCTCTTCCTGTTTCTTAAGCCTGAGCTGCAGTTCTTCCCGGACCATGAATTCATAGAGAGCCATGGTAATATCCTGCACCGTTTTCCGTCTCTGGCGCAGCACATACATAAGTCCGTCCACCTTCTCCACAAACAGGACCCTCAGATGGTTCAGACTCTCCAGTTCTTCCTCATCCATCCCTTTCAGACGGCGGACCCACCTTTCCTGCCATCTCTTATAGCCCCGGATGCCAAGGCCGATCACATAATTTTCCAGCTGATCCGTCTCCTCGCAGGTAAATCCCGCAAGATCCGTCCGGAGAAACCGGAACACACTCTCATAGGTAAAATTCTGCACCGCCATATCCAGAAGGCTTCGCAGATATTCAATAAACGGATTCAAAAGGATACTCCGCTTATGATCCATAAAAACCGGGATCCCGTAAGCGGCAAACGCTTCCTCCAGATAATCTCCATAGGTCTCCATGCTGCTGGTGATCACGCCGATCTCCCGGTAGCGGATCTTTTCTTCCCTCACCAGGGCGCGGATCTTTCCCGCTGCCGCAAACGCTTCCTCCCGCGGATTCCTTGCCCGAAGGATCCCAACAGCCGAAGGCTCCCCTTCCCATACATTTCTCCCGGAACGGAAAAGGTTGTGTTCCAGAAATGCCAGTTCCCGATTCTCCCGGAATCTCCAGAGCACCGGATGATACAGAAAATCCGGTTCCAGGACAGTCACCTTTCTCTCCCCGGCGATCCGGGTAAGAGACGTGACCATCTGCTTGCTTAAGGCAAACAACTGATAGGGATGGGTGTAACGCCAGGGATCCTCCCGCTCATCCATGGTGACCGTCACCACTACATCCCGGCAGTGAGTCATAAGCTCACCAAGGAGACGGTTCTGCACCGGTGTAAATCCGGTGAAACCATCCAGCGCCACTGTGGCATCCTTAAGCATCTCGG
>OLQU01001286.1_pt1 | contig 17616 bp, 18 predicted proteins | sample 1672271 | NCBI WGS metagenome assembly OLQU01 (sample SAMEA3136666, study PRJEB25190) | human gut metagenome | biome: human gut; feature: human-associated habitat; material: faeces | place: Austria | collected 2013 | reverse complement strand
ATAGGCCAGTTCGCCCATCGTATGGATGCCGTGCTTTTCTAGCCGCTTGACGGTGCCGGGGCCGGTCATCCAAAAGTCTGTGAGCCGCTTGTGATCCCAGAGGAGATAACGGAAACTCTCTTCATCCAGTTCGGCGATGCGGACCCCATCCTTGTCCGGCACAGCGTGCTTGGCGGTGATGTCCATTGCCAGCTTTGCCAAATATAGATTGGTACCAATCCCGGCGGTGGCTGTGATGCCAGTCGTATACAGCACTTCCAGGATCATTGTCATGGCAAGGTCGTGTGCTGTCATATTGTAGTGGGATAAGTACGAGGTGGCATCGATGAACACCTCGTCGATACTGTAAACCACGATGTCCTCCGGGGCAATATACTTGAGGTAGATGCCATAGATCTGCCGCGACACCTTTTCATAATATGCCATCCGAGGCGGTGCGACGAGGTAAGAGAGCTCGAGTGACGGGGCGGCGGCAAGGGATAAGGAATCATAGGAGGCAGAGGAGAAGGATGGCTTACCACCCTTATATACAGCTTTTCTCAGTCGTACCGCTTCCCTTAACCGATTCGCATTGACCTCTTTGACCTTCTGCACGACCTCGAATAGTCTGGCACGACCCGGAATGCCATAGGCTTTTAGGGATGGAGATACAGCAAGGCAGATGTTTTTTTCAGTGCGGGAGGAATCCGCCACGACCAGATTTGTGGTAAGCGGGTCGAGGTGTCGAGCGGCGCATTCCGCACTCGCGTAATAGCTTTTAAGATCTATTGCAAGAAATGTGCGTTGCATCGTGCGATTTCCTCCTCTCTATGTGTTCGTGTTATTTTGCTTTTTTCAGTTCATCTATCTCTTTCTGAAGCCGGTCAATTTCCTCGTTCTGCTTTTGGAAGATTTCTTCATTTGTTTTGACGCTCTGATTATAGGCTAGTGCGAGAGTCATCAGAGCCAGACGAAGATCCTCATCTGGAATTTCTGAACACGCTTTCGCCATTTCATCTCGGTTAACGATACCGCCGAGACTGCTGAGTTTTTCTATCAAAGTCATGATGCTCCTCCTATTTATTGCGTTGCCCGTTCCACGAACCATCGGCCTAACCGACCATTGAAGCGTGGATCGAGGTGTTCAAAGAACAAGTGCTTCTCCTGCCCTTGGATGAGTACGGTGAAAGACCGCAAAAAATAGGTTGCTATGTACAGAAGTGTGCGGTAATATGTGCCGTAACTGAGGATGTGAATCTCAGTTGGGAAGGATGGTAGCATTATAGAAAAATTGAAGGAAATGCTGGAGGAGTATTTGAAGAAAACAGAGCTGGAGTATTACCCGCCAGTGGAGAACCTGCTGGATCTGATCTACGAGTATTACACGGAGAACAACCCAGTAGAGAAAAACACAGTTGCCGGGAAAGCAGCAAAGGCCAAGGAAAAGGAACTGGAAGAGTGGCTGCGTGGCTTGGATGGAATGGATAGGCTCGTAGATGACTATGTCGGCGATAAGATCCCACTCTGGGAAAAGATTATGGACCGGCAGGGGACGGTGTGCTGCACATGGGAGAAGACCGCTTTTGAGGAAGGTCTGAAAGTCGGAATACGACTCATGATGGAAGTATATAGTTTGTGACAGAAATAAAATGAACTCCTGAAGTTCAAAAAAGCCCTCGCTTGTTACGGCGAGGGCGTGTGTTCTTATTTTTCAGGCTTTTCAGCTTTTTTCTTCTTCGGTGCAATTTTGTGACCGGAGTAGATTGCCATACCCATGCAGACCAGAGAGCAGCAAGCGAAATACTTGTGAGCCTGCATCAGTTTCTTGTAGCCCGTGTAGAACTCCCGGACTTCCTGGGCTTTTACTTCTTCAAGCAGGTGGATGTCATCATCAGCAGGAAGCTCCAACGGACTTACCTTTGCCGAACTTCTTCTTGAGACCCAGCATCGCATATAGTGGGATAGGTACGAGGTGGCATCGATGAACACTTCGTCAATGGAATATACCACGATGTCCTCTGGCGCGATGTATTTCAGATAGATGCCATAAATCTGCCGCGACACCTTTCCTCAGTATTCGTCAGCATGTTCGGGCAGATGGCGGTCATCCAGATGGATGACGGAACGAAGCCGGAATAAGATACTATCTATCGCAACATCAAAGAATATGTTATAATATGGACAAGGTATACACGAGGGACATCTTTCGCAGGGATTGATTAAAACAGACGACTTGAGAAGCATGCCCGTGACGGCACGGATATTTGAAATGAATGGGATGCACGACGGAAAAACGAATGGAGGCGCGAAGAAATGGAACCCAAATGGCAGCGAATCAGCTTTATGCCCGCCACGCCGCTGGGAGAAGACGGACGGCGTGTGACAGGCAGCGCGGCGCACATTGCGCTATCCCGAAGGGCGGCAGCCGAAGGCATGGTGCTGCTCAAAAACGAAAACGAAATGCTGCCGCTGAAGCGCGGCAGCCGCGTGGCGGTTTTCGGCAAGGCACAGGCGGACTATGTCAAGGGCGGCGGTGGAAGCGGAGACACGACGGTGGCCTACGTCCGCTCGCTGGCGCAGGGACTCCGCATGAAGCAGGACGAGGGCAAAATCGAAATTTTTGAGCCGCTGGAACGCTTTTATGCCGAGAACGTCAAGGCGCAGTACGCCGCAGGCGCAACGCCGGGAAAGACCAGAGAACCGATTCTGGATGACACGCTGGTTCGGCAGGCACGCGCGTTCACCGATACCGCCGTCATCACGATCTGCCGCTTTTCCGGCGAGGATTATGACCGCACGGGACAGCCGCACGACGGCGATTATTTCCTCTCGTTCGAGGAAGAGCACATGGTCAAAAAGGTGCTTGCGGCGTTCCCGCGCGTGGCCGTGGTGCTCAACACGGGCGGCATGATGGATACGCTCTGGTTTAAGGACAACCCCGCCGTCGGCGCGGCGCTGCTGGCCTGGCAGGGCGGCATGGAGGGCGGCTTGGCGGCGGCGGATCTGCTGGTCGGCGACGTCTGCCCGTCCGGCCATCTGACGGACACGTTCGCGTCGTCGTTCGCGGCCTATCCGTCCTCGGCCAATTTTGCGGAATCCAGAATGTACGTGGAATATCAGGAGGACGTGTTCGTCGGCTATCGCTACTTTGAAACGATTCCCGGCGCGGCGGACGAGGTATGCTATCCGTTCGGATATGGCCTGAGCTACACGACGTTCGCGCTGCGCGACATCGCCGGCGGCCTGAACGACGCGGGAGAGATCGAGCTCCGCGCAACGGTTCACAACACGGGAACATGCGCGGGCAAATACGTCTTGCAGGCGTATGTCAATCCGCCGAAGGGGCGGATGGCCAAGCCTGCGACGACGCTTGTCGGCTTTGCCAAGACGCGCCTGCTCGAACCGGGCGAGAGCGAAACGCTGACGATTGCGTTTGCGCCGTATGCGTTTGCCGCCTACGACGACGAGGGCGTGATTCAAAGATCGGCGTATGTGCTGGAAAAAGGCGAATACCGCTTCCGTTTGGGCGAAAATGTCCGGGAGACGGCGGACGTCGCGTATCGCTATGCGCTGGAAAGCGATGTGATTTTGGCGCAGCTTTCGGAGAAGTGCGCGCCGAAGCAGCTGCATCGCCGTATGCTGGCCGACGGCAGCTACCACGTGCTTTCCTGCGCGCCGGAAACGCCGCGTGAGGACTGGCGCGAGCTGGAGGGCATCCCGGACGAGGGGCAGTATCCGCTGGAAATCCCGGATCAGATTCCGGGCTGCGCATGGATTCCGCCGATCAAGCCGCAGTTGATCGAGGCGGCAAACGGCGAATTGACGCTGGAGGAATGGATGAGCCTGCTCAGCGACGAGGACATGGTGCGGCTGCTGGGCGGACAGCCGAACCGCGGCGTAGCAAATACGTTCGGCTTCGGTAATCTGCCGACCTACGGCGTGCCGAACGTGATGACGGCGGACGGCCCGGCGGGTCTGCGCATTAAGCCGGAATGCGGCGTAACGACGACGGCCTTCCCGTGTGCGACGCTGCTGGCCTGCACGTGGAACACGGGGATCGTGCGCGAGATCGGCGCGGCGGGCGCGAGGGAAGTGCACGAAAACGGCGTCGGCGTGTGGCTGACCCCGGCGATCAACATCCATCGAACGCCGCTCTGCGGGCGCAACTTTGAGTATTATTCGGAAGATCCGCTCGTCGCGGGCGAGATGGCCGCGGCGATGGTCGAGGGCATCCAGAGTGAGGGCGTCGGCGCGTCGCTCAAGCATTTCGCCTGCAACAACAAGGAGACAAACCGCAAGGACTCGGATTCCCGCGTGTCCGAGCGCGCGCTGCGCGAAATCTACCTCAAGGGCTTTGAAATCTGCGTGAAGAAGGCGCAGCCGCTGACGGTGATGAGCAGCTATAACCTGCTCAACGGCCTGTGGGCGAGCCAAAACCGCGAGCTGCTGACAGATATCCTGCGCGGCGAATGGGGCTTTGAAGGTATGGTGACGACGGATTGGTACACCCATGCGCCGCAATATACCGAAATCGCGGCGGGCAACGATGTGAAAATGGGCTGCGGCGATCCGGCGCACACACTGAAAATGATGCGGGAAGGCAAACTAAGCCGCGAAGACGTGAAGACCAGCGTGAAAAGACTGCTGGAAATGATTTTGAAGCTGGCGTGACAATGACGAGCCGTCCTTTCCTTTGAAGGGGAGAGGACGGCTTTTTCAATCAGGTTTTTTTCCCAGTCCTCAAACGACCGCAAGGTGTTTTTTCGTCTTCTTTTTGGGATTGAACGGCGGAAGATTTTTGTCGGACGCGCTCGAAAAAGATAGGGATACGTTGACAGATAAAATAAATAACGGTATAATGACCATGGATAAAAAGGTAGAAGATGCCTCTGCATTTCGCATGAAAACATTTGAAAAAATGAGAAGCGTGTCTGCCTGATTAAATGCATGAAAAAGGGGAAGGTCTGATGAAGGGAATTATTCTGGCGGGCGGTTCCGGTACGCGCCTGTATCCGCTGACCAAGGTGACGAGTAAGCAGCTGCTCCCGATTTACGATAAGCCGATGATTTACTATCCGATGTCGGTGCTGATGAACGCGGGCATTCGGGATATTTTGATTATTTCGACGCCGCAGGATACGCCGCGCTTTGAGAGTCTGCTGGGAGACGGGCGGCAGTTCGGCGTAAATTTGACGTATGCTGTTCAGCCTTCGCCGGACGGATTGGCGCAGGCGTTCATCATCGGCGAGGCGTTCATCGGCGGCGATACGGTTGCGATGGTGCTGGGCGATAACATTTTTGCGGGGCATGGTCTCAACGAGCGCCTGAAGGCGGCGGTTCGGAATGCCGAGGCGGGCAAAGGAGCCACCGTTTTCGGGTATTATGTGGACGACCCGGAGCGATTCGGCATCGTGGAATTTGACCGGGACGGCAAGGCGGTATCCATCGAGGAAAAGCCGGAACATCCCAAGAGCAACTACTGCGTGACGGGGTTGTATTTCTACGATAACCGCGTGGTGGAGTATGCCAAGCACTTGAAGCCCTCAAAGCGGGGCGAGCTGGAAATCACCGATTTGAACCGCATTTATCTGGAACAGGGCGAACTCAACGTGGAGCTGCTGGGGCAGGGCTTTACATGGCTGGATACCGGCACGCACGAAAGTCTGGTGGATGCGACAAACTTTGTCAAGACGATGGAACAGCACCAGCACCGCAAGATCGCCTGTCTGGAGGAAATTGCGTATCTGAACGGATGGATTACGCGGGAAGAAGTGCTGAAGATTTACGAGGTTCTAAAGAAGAATCAGTATGGCCAGTATCTGAAGGATGTGCTGGACGGAAAATACATCGATGCGATTGGAGAAAACAGATGAAAACGTATTTGATCACCGGCTGCGCGGGTTTTATCGGATCGAACTTCGTATATTACATGCTCAAAAAGCACGACGATATTCTCTTGGTCAATCTGGACAAGCTGACGTATGCCGGCAATCTGGAGAACCTGAAGGGCGTGGAAGGGGATAAGCGCCACATCTTTGTGCAGGGCGATATCTGCAACAGGGAATTGGTGACGGCGCTGTTTGAAAAATACGACTTTGACTGCGTCATCAACTTTGCGGCGGAGTCTCACGTGGATCGTTCGATTGCGAATCCGGAAATCTTTGTGCAAACGAATGTCATGGGCACGGTGAACCTGCTCCAGCGCGCCAAGGAGGCGTGGTATCAGCCGGAAACCAAGCGCTGGAAGGCGGGCAAGAAGTATTTGCAGGTGTCCACCGATGAGGTCTACGGCGCGCTGGGCGCGGAAGGGTATTTCATGGAGACGACGCCCATCAATCCGCACAGCCCGTACTCGGCTTCGAAGGCGAGCGCGGATCACTTTGTTCAGGCGTTCCACGACACCTACGGCATGCCGGTCAACATCACCCGCTGCTCCAACAACTACGGCCCGTATCAGTTCCCGGAGAAGCTGATCCCGCTGATGATCAATAACGTCAAGCATCACAAGCAGCTCCCGGTTTACGGAGACGGCATGCAGGTGCGAGACTGGCTGTATGTCGAGGATCATTGCAAGGCGATCGACATGGTAGCCGAAGGCGGCAGAAGCGGAGAGGTTTACAACGTGGGCGGCCACAACGAACGCCCGAATATCTTCATCGTGAAGACCATCATCGAGCAACTCCACGAGCGTTTGCAGGACGAAGGAATCTCCGAGGCGCTGATTCGGCATGTGGAGGATCGCCTCGGCCACGACCGGCGCTATGGCATCGATCCGACCAAGATCAAAAACGATCTGGGCTGGTATCCGGAGACGCCGTTTGAAAAGGGCATTGTGCTGACCATCGACTGGTACCTGGAACACGAGGAATGGATGAAGAACGTCACCTCGGGCAACTACCAGAAGTACTACGAAGAGATGTACAAGGCGAAAGCCGAGGTCAGGGCATGAAGTTTTTTGTGACGGGCGTTGGCGGCCAGCTTGGCCACGACGTGATGAACGAGCTGATTGGGCGTGGCCATGAAGGCGTCGGATCGGACATTCAGGAAAGCTATGGCGGCGTGGCGGACGGCTCCGCGGTGACGAAGGTGCCGTATGTGGCGCTGGATATCACCGACAGAGCCGCTGTAGAGCGGGTCGTGACGGACGTAAAGCCGGACGCTGTGATCCACTGCGCGGCGTGGACGGCGGTGGATCTGGCGGAGGACCCCGAAAAGGCGGAGAAGGTGCGCGCGATCAACGTGGGCGGCACGCAGAATATTGCGGACGCCTGCAAAAAGCTCGGCTGCAAGATGACATACATCAGCACGGATTACGTATTTGACGGACAGGGGACCGAACCGTGGCAGCCGGATTGCAGGGATTACAGGCCGCTGAACGTCTATGGGCAGACCAAGCTCGAAGGCGAGCTGGCGGTCAGCCGGACGCTTGAGAAGTATTTCATCGTCCGCATCGCGTGGGTATTCGGCCTGAATGGGAAGAATTTCATCAGGACGATGCTGGATGTCGGAAAGACCCACGACACGGTTCGCGTGGTTAACGATCAGATCGGCACGCCGACGTACACATACGATCTGGCGCGGCTGCTGATTGATATGAATGAAACCGAAAAATACGGCTATTACCATGCGACCAACGAGGGCGGCTACATCAGCTGGTATGACTTTACGAAGGAAATCTACCGTCAGGCGGGGTATGCCACGCAGGTGGTGCCGGTTACGACGGCGGAATATGGCCTGAGCAGGGCGGCGCGGCCGTTTAACAGCCGAATGGATAAGCGCAAGCTGGTGGAGGCGGGCTTTACGCCGCTTCCGACCTGGCAGGATGCGCTGAGCCGTTATCTGAAGGAAATCGAAAAGTAAACGGGAGATTCGTTAAATGGGTCAGATACGAGTTGAGAAAAACGTGGGCGGAATAGAGGGGCTTTGCGTGATAACGCCCGCCGTCCACGGCGATGCGCGCGGCTATTTTATGGAGACCTACAGTGAGCGGGATATGCGGGAGGCGGGAATTGACGTCCGCTTTGTGCAGGACAATCAATCCATGTCCGTCAGGGGCGTGCTGCGCGGCCTGCACTTCCAGAAGCAGTATCCGCAGACGAAGCTGGTTCGCGTGGTGCGCGGCGCTGTATTTGATGTGGCGGTGGATTTGAGAGCGAAATCCGAAACATATGGAAAATGGTATGGCGTGACGCTGTCGGCGGAAAACAAAAAGCAGTTCCTGATTCCGAAGGGATTTGCGCACGGCTTCCTCGTCCTGAGCGACGAAGCGGAATTCTGTTATAAGTGCGATGACTTTTATCATCCCAATGATGAGGGCGGCTTGGCTTGGAATGACCCGGAGATTGGTGTTGAGTGGCCGGATGTAAAGGGCGAATATAAGGGAAATGCGTCTGCCGAGGGATACACGCTCGGAGAGGACGCGGTGCTGAATCTGAGCGAGAAGGATCAGAAGTGGCTGGGGATGAAAGAGACGTTCAAATTCTGAGCAAGGCATTCGAAAAAGAAAAGCGATGCCAAACAAAGGAAGAAGAACCCCGAACGGGCGTTTGGGGTGGAGCGGTGAGCATACGCGGCTGTCATCATAGAGTGACGACGACGGTTTGGAAATTGTTGCGTTGCCTTCTGAGTATCATCATAAATTGTACTGTTCAAATTTGAAAATGATGCAAAGAAGCAAAAAAATAAAAGAACCTGACTATTATCGATAAGATAACACCCGAAGATGGTGCATGATTAAACGGAGGAAAAAGATGATTCATTTCAATGTTCCGCCTTTTGTAGGCACGGAATTTAAGTACATGCATGAAGCGGTTGAAAATCACAAAATTTGCGGAGACGGACCGTTCACCAAAAAGTGTGATGAATGGCTGGAGAATAGATTTAAGGCTGAACGAGTTATGCTGACGACGAGCGGCTCAACGGCACTGGATATGGCTGCTCTGCTTTGTGGTATCAAACCGGGTGATGAAGTGATTTTGCCCAGTTTTACATTTTCCAGCACTGCCAATTCTTTTGTTTTGGCCGGAGCTACGCTTGTGTTTGTCGATATTCGCCCGGATACGATGAACATAGATGAAACGAAAATCGAAGCTGCCATCACTGAAAAAACAAAAGTCATCTGTCCTGTTCACTATGCGGGCGTAGCCTGTGAGATGGATGCCATTATGGATATCGCAAAGCGGCATCAATTAATGGTTGTGGAAGATGCGGCGCAGGGGGTTATGAGCACCTATAAAGGCAAGGCATTGGGCACAATTGGCGATTTTGGGTGCTACTCCTTCCACGAAACAAAGAACTATTCAATGGGAGAGGGCGGCGCAATCGTTATCAATAACCCCGCATATATTGAAAAGGCTGAAATCCTGCGTGAAAAAGGCACAAACCGTTCGAAGTTTTTCCGGGGACAGGTAGCAAAGTACAACTGGGTCGATTTTGGCGACAGCTACTTACAGAGCGATTTGAATGCAGCTTATCTTTGGGCGCAGTTGGAAGTGGCTGATGAAATTAACGAGAACCGGCTTGCTTCGTGGAATCGCTATTATGAGGCGTTCAAACCGCTGGCTGACAAGGGAATTTTGGAACTTCCGACAGTTCCGGCGGGCTGCGTGCATAATGCGCACATGTTTTATCTGAAATGCAAAGATCTGGAGACACGGCAGGCATATATACAATTTATGAAGGAAAACGATATCCTGTGTGTGTTCCATTATGTTCCGCTGCATAGTGCTCCGGCTGGCCTGAAGTTCGGACGTTTCGCAGGAGAGGATGAGCATACGACGCCTGACAGCGATAGGCTGGTGCGTCTGCCCATGTATTATAACCTTGCAGAAGAGGATATCCAGAAGGTGATTGATAAGACGTTGGAATTTTTTGAGCAAAGGGATGGCGGTAAATGAAACCCATGAGAGCAGCAATCATTGTTGGGAAGATGGATTCTGGCGGAAAAAAGAATCTGATCATGGAATACTATCGGCATATTGATCGGGACAAAATTCAATTTGATTTTATATGTGATTCTGATTCACAGGCGATTCCAGAGCAGGAGATTACAAATCTGGGAGGGCGAGTTTATAGGATCACACCATATCAACATATTTTTCAGAATATGACCGATATGATGCGCATCTTTAAGCAAAATCAATATAAGGTTGTCCACGCTTATAATAGCACAATGAATCTTTTTCCTATGGCCGTTGCGAAACATTGCAAGGTTCCGGTGAGAATATCGGAAAGTCTATCCATGGCACATGAGGACGACTGGAAAACGATTCTTAAAAAGATGCTGCGTCCTATGTCAAAGTGGTTTGCCAATTACTATATGTCCTGTGGAGCTGATTGCGGCCGCTGGCAGTTTGGCAATAAGCTGTTTGATGCCGGAAAAGTAGATGTGTTCAAGACGGCAATCAACACCGAATTCAATTCGTATGATCCGGCAGTCCGCGAAAAGACAAGAGCAGAATTTGGTTGGAGCGATAAAACTGTAATTGGTCATATCGGACGTTTTACAGAACAAAAAAATTCTGTTCGGATGATTGAAATCTTTGGGGCGGTCGCAAAAAAAGAATCAAATGCGATTCTATGTTTGATTGGCGATGGAGATCTCAAAGAGGACATGATGAAAAAAATCGATGAGTTGGGAATTAAAAAACAGGTTGCCTATTTAGGCCGAAGAGAGGATATTCAGCAGTTTTACAATGCAATGGATTGCTTTTTGCTTCCTTCCCTCTATGAGGGACTTCCGGTTGTTGGGCTTGAAGCGCAGAGCTGCGGTTTGCCAATGTTCTTTTCAACGGAGGTAACGAGGGAAGCCAATGCATGTGAGCTTGGCCACTTTATTGCGCTTGACGATGGCAACGATGTATGGGCGGAGCAAATTCTAAAGGCTTGCAAAGAAAATATGCCTGTCAGAAGGAGCCACGCAAAAGAAGTTGCTGCCGCGGGTTTTGACAGTGCATCGGAAGCGCCGCGAATGCAGAAGTATTACTTGGAAGCAGTAGAAAAGGAAACAAAATGATTAGCGTAATCGTACCTGTATATAAGGTGGAAGAATATCTGGATAAATGTGTCCAAAGTATTCTGGCACAGACATACAGAGATTTTGAAATTCTACTGGTGGATGACGGATCGCCAGACAATTGTCCACAATTGTGTGATCGTTACGCACAAAAGTACGATTGTATTAGGGCGTTGCACAAAAGCAATGGCGGATTATCTGATGCAAGAAACTTTGGAATTAAGTACGCAAGGGGAAATGACGTTACATTTATTGATAGCGATGATTTTATCGCACCGGATTATTTGGAAGTACTTGTTCAATTAAAGGAAAAATATCAGGCAGATATTGCAGTGACAGGTATTTGTAAATATAGTTCGTTCAATGAAATTACGGAAAAAAGAGATGAAGCTCAGGAGTTCTGCTATACAGGGATAAAAGCGTTAGAAAAAATGCTGTACCAAGACACATTGGACACCAGTGCTTGTGCAATGCTGCTGCCCACGTCTATTGCCAGAGAATATCAGTTTCCGGTAGGAAAATACCATGAGGACGAGTTTACTACATATAAATACTATTCATCGGTAAGGCGTGTAAGCGTTACGACACGAAAACAGTACTTCTATCTGCAAAGAGAAGGCAGCATTATGCATGTTTTTGGTCAGGGCTCTTTAGACGAGTTAGATGCTGCGGATAATCTCGTGACATTTTGTGAAAAACATTATCCACAGTTGATCGCTGCTGCGAAATCTAAAAAGTTCAGTGACTACTGCCAGGTTTTATTAAGCAATAAAGATATAAAAACGACGTACCCGGAAGCGTATGCCAGAATTTGTGATTATTTGGATAACGTAAAATTTGAAATTGTGCGAGATAAGAAATGCAGAGCTAAAAACAGAATAGCGGCATTGCTCTGTATTATAAATAAAAACCTGTTAATTGCGGCCAAAAAATTTGCAGAGGCAGGGACTGCACCATGAGCATCTATTTAATTGAAATTTCTCTTGTGTTTTTACTGTGGCAGCTAAGAAAATATAATGTGAAAAGCATAAAAAAAACAACAGATGGGGAAGTCTTTTATCTCTGCTGCTGCTTTTTTATGTTTGGAATGACAATGGCGCTTAGAAAGTACACAGTCGGAACCGATACGGCAACATATTATAGGATGTATCAAAACATTGCGCGGTCATCGTCTCTAACACAGGCTCTAAAGGTATCAAAAATTCCAAGCGCAATCGTATATGTTGGAATGCACTACTTCATTACGAGGGTTATTTATTTTCCGCAGCTTGGCATATTTGTGAATTCTCTTGTAATTGCGGTGGGATTCTTAGCGTTTATAAAAAGAAAATCGAAGGATTACTTTTTGTCGTGTGTTTTATTTATAGGCTTGACCTTGTTCTATGAAAGCATGAATGGAACACGACAATTCATGGCAATTTCGTTGGCAATTAATGCTTTTGCAATCCTTGAAAAAGATAGAAAAAACTATAAGGGCTGGCTGCTCTTTATTCTGGCTGTAGGGATACACAATACAATTATTGTATTCGCGCTTTCTTATTTGGGAGTGGAGATAGCGAAATGCTGTAAAAGCATCTGGAAAATCCACCTTGTTTCAACACTTTTATCAGTGTGTGGGGCGATACTCTTTACAACGGGCGTCCAGATTATTGTAAAAATTTTTCCCTATTACAAAATGTATGTAAATGGAGAAAATCCTGCGCAGATGTTTGCATCCGACGGAAAAGGCAGGATCATCATTCTGTATTTAATCTTGTTTATAGTATTGACTGCTGTAAGTCTGCTTGTCCAAAAAGATACAAAACTGGGCGGAATGGAGACATACCATTTTGGATGCACCTTTTGTTTGGTGATAGGTATGATTTTTTCAAAAAATATCTTGATGAACCGGATTCTCTGGCCATTTTTAGCATTGATTGTGGTTTACTTGCCTGATTTGCTGAAACAATGCTCGAAGATAAGAAATCAGAGACTTTTATATGGAATTCTATATCTGCCGTTAGTGTATAGTATGATTCACCTTATTGAGGATAAGAGCGGAATTGTTCCGTATATTCTGTTTTGGCAGAAATGAAGAAGAGTATAAAAGCACATTATGGACGGACTGCAGCGTATAAAAGTTGTGGTGGAGAGGAGAAGGCAAAATGGCGAAAGAACAGTTGGACAGCATCGAAATAAAGATTGAATTGTGTAGGATGCTAAAGGAACTGGATGAATATCTGGGAGGACACGGAATTCAGTATTCTATTATGAGCGGAACCTTGCTGGGCGCTGTAAGGCACGGCGGATTTATTCCGTGGGATGATGATATTGATATTGCTGTTTTACGAAAGGATTATGATCGTCTGATTGAAATCTTGCGGAAAAATAAACGAATTGGTGAGGAACTGGAGATATCTGGTTATGAAGTCGATAAGACCGACATGCCATTTTTAAAAGTCTACAATAAGTCGATTGCAGTAAAAGATAACCTCGCAAATGATCCATCCGAATTATGGATTGATATTTTTCCATTTGATAATGTGCCGGATCGCGGAACGCGGTCATATTGTCAGTGTGTTAGATTGATGCAAAAGCTATACCAGAAAAATTTGGAAGCGAATGGCTTTTATGCATTGGAGGCAACCAGAAAAAAAGGAATTTATAATTACCTGAACAAGATCGTGGTCTGGATCGCTGGAAAATTCAATAAAGAAAAACTGGTTGAACGGTATGTCGGTTTTTGTAAAAAATATAAGAACCAAGAATGTCGCTATATTCAAGATTTGACGTGGGGGACAAAGGCAGTTCCACGTGCACTGTTTGATGAAATTGTTGATTACCAATTTAACGACATTACAGTAAAAGGCTTCAAAGACTATGATACCTATCTCAAACGTGTTTACGGAGACTACATGCAGCTCCCGCCGGAAGACCAACGGGTAAGCCATGGCATCAAAGCATGGAGAGTAACGGAAAATGAAAAATAAGGCAACCCTGCTGAACATGATTTCGGGAATGGTTCTGCAGTTTTTTACGCTTGTAAGCGGTTTTATTCTGCCTAAAATCATTCTTACCTGCTTTGGTTCGGAAGTGAACGGGCTGGTATCGTCGCTCAACCAGTTTTTAAGCTACATAACGCTGGTTGAGGGCGGAATAACCGGCGTTATTATCGCAAACCTGTATAAACCCATTGTAGAGCAGGACAATAATAAAATTTCATCAGTTCTTGTAACGGCAGATCGCTTTTATAAAAAGATCGGCGCCCTTTTCATCGGCTATTCGGTTGTACTGTCCATTGTATATCCGTTGTATTTCAAAACCGAGTTCAAATTTGCGTATGTATGTTCGCTGACATTGATCCTTTCGCTCACATTGCTGATCCAGTACATGTATTCGCTGACGCTGCGAACGCTCCTGAATGCGGATAAAAAGGGCTATGTGGTAAATTTCACGCAGACGCTCATCGTGATCTTCAATGTCCTGTTTGCATTAATCTCGGTTTTTATTTACCCCAGTATTCATGTCTTAAAGCTGATAAGCGGTTCGCTCTTTCTTTTGCAGCCGCTCATATTCAACCGGTATGTAAAAAAGAACTATACAATCGACTGGAAGGTTGAGCCGGATAATTCCCTTATAAAATCCAGATGGAATGGGTTTGCAATCAATCTGGCGGCATTCATTCATAACAGCACGGACGTTACTGTCCTTACATTTCTGGCAAACCTGAAAACCGTTTCAATCTACAGCGTTTACAGTCTTGTCAGCAGTGGGATCAAGCAAGTGATCGATGCGTGTCTGTCCGGGATTGCACACACGGTGGGACAGGCCTATGCAAAGAAAAACTGGAAAGAACTGAACCAAAAGCTGGACATATATGAATATATAGTTTTTGTTCTGGTGTTCTTCTTGTTTACCGTAACAGCTTTGCTCATCACACCGTTTGTGCGGCTCTATACCAGAGGCATTGTCGATACAGAGTACAACCAGCCGTTGTTTGGATTTTTACTGGTTTTGTCAGAAGCGTTGTATCTGGTCAAGCTGCCGCACCTGAACCTGGCCTATTCAGCGAACAAGTTCAAGGAAATTACTGTACCTGCTTACATTGAAGCTACGCTGAATATTGTGATTTCGGTAGCGCTGGTAAAAAAGCTTGGTTTGATTGGCGTAACCATTGGCACAATTGTTGGCATGACCTATCGGATGGTATTTCATGTGTACTACACAAGCAAAATCGTTCCGGGACGGGCGCAGCGCATTTTCTACCGGAAGCTGTTTCTGTTTGCTGTCGGCGCAGGAGCGGGCTTTGCCCTCTGCTATAAGCTGCTTCCCCTCCAGAACGTGACGGTTGGAAGCTGGATCGTTCATGCCATTTTTTACTGCGTTGTGATCGGGAGCATTTTGCTTGCAATCAGTGTCCTGTTTTTTCAGAACGAAATGAAATTCTTCGCGAAATATATAAAGAGGTAAGAGGAGCGTATGATGAATATAGCAGTGATTTTGCCGGTGGGGTCGGCAGCCGGATGCACAGCAAGGAGCGACCCAAGCAATTTCTGGAAATGTACAACAAGCCGTGCAACAGGTAAAAAAGTAAAGACAACATAGAAGAGTGAATCGTACAAAGCTAATTAGCGTTGATGGTGTAGCAGTTCCGGTTCCGGATAATGCAGAAGATATTTTAAAATGTATTTATAACGAAGATTGGAGAATTCCAAATCCAAATTGGAAATCAAATAGCGGCAAATGTAGTAAACTTTTGCCAAATGAGTATGGATATCAAAGTAAGTGAGGAATTGAGTTATGAAAAATATTGCTATTTTAACTGCTGGAGGAACGGGAACAAGAACACATCAAGACCTGCCCAAACAATTTTTAACTGTTGAAAATAAACCGATTCTTATATATACATTAGAAGCATTCCAGCAGCATCCCAGTATTGATGAAATTTATGTTGCGTGCCTTGAAGGATGGAGTGCAGTCCTTGATGCATATGCAAGACAGTTTAATATTACAAAACTTAAGAAAATTGTTACGGGAGGTTCCACTGGTCAGGAATCAATCTATAATGGCTTAAAAGCAATTAAGGAGGATCATGAATCGACAAGTGATATTGTTGTTATGATTCATGATGGTAATAGGCCGATGCTTCCGCAAGATGTGATTACAGATAATCTTGTAAAGCAAAAAAAATATGGCTCTGCGGTTACCGTGATTCCTACTACAGAAGTAGTTTTCGTTTCAAAAGATGGTATAGAATCGAACGAAGCTCTAAACAGAGATGAACTGTGGCGAACTCAAACACCGCATTCGTACGCATTTGATGAACTGTGGAAGGTTCACAACCAAGCAATTAAAGATGGAGTAACCAATATGGCTGCCTCATGTTCATTGATGCAGAAATATGGTTATATGACTTATTTTTCAAAAGGATCAGAAAAAAATATTAAGATTACTACAGTAGAAGATATAGAGATTTTTAAAGCTTTATTAAATGCAAAGAATGATGAGTGGATAAAAAAGTGAGGTAAATGATGAGGTTATTAGAGTCTGCACTTTACAAAGCAGATCTGCTGAGAGCAGTTGGAAATTCTGATTTAACTAAACTTGATGGCAAAAATATATTTATCACTGGTGGCTTAGGATTAATAGGTTCTGCAATAGTAGATGTGCTTGTTACATATAATAAAATCGACAAGGTATACGTTGGAGCAAGAAGTGAAAAAGAATTTCAGGTCAGATTTGGTGGATGTCATAAGGTTGAGTATGTTTACTATGATGCCTTAAAAAAAATAAATCTTGACATAAAACCAGACTATATCATTTCTGGAGCTGGATTGGCTTCTCCAGAGTTATATACAGAAAAGCCTGTGGAAACTATTTTGTCGAATTTTGATGGTGTGCATGCACTATTGGATTATTCTAAGAATAATAGGATCCAAAGACTACTTTATATTTCTTCGAGCGAAGTTTATGGAAACAAAAAGACGGAAGAGTCATTTACGGAAGGCGATTATGGCGAAGTAGACATTGATAATATTCGGTCTTCATATACTATTGCTAAAAGAGCTTCTGAGATGCTGTGCAAATCTTATGCATCGGAATTTGGAGTTGATTGCGTTATTGTACGACCAGGACATATTTATGGACCGTCTGCAAAAAAAGTAGATAAGCGTATCTCTTCTGATTTTGCATTTAGAGCAGCAACTGGAGAGCAACTTGTTATGAAAAGCTCTGGATTACAAAAAAGGTCATATTGCTATTCGGTGGATTGTGCTGTTCAAATACTTACAGCATTATTAAAAGGAAAAAAAGGACAGGCATACAACATAGGTCATGATGAAATTACAACGATAAGACAGATGGCAAAAATATATGCTGAAGCAGGTAATGTGAAATTGATTATTGCCGATCCAACAGAGAATGAATTGAAAGCATTTAATCCAATGGGCAATTCGTCGTTGAACAATAATAAAATTAAGCAATTGGGGTATAGAAATAGTTTCACTGTTGAAGAGGGGCTTAAACATACAGTTTGTATATTAAAGGAACTAATGGGGTAATTTACGAAAATATGTGATTCCAGATTGTAGGGGTAAGTTGTAAAAAATTGCATTGACAAAGAGTAGGGAGAGAACATAATTTTG
>OLQU01001281.1_pt1 | contig 17691 bp, 15 predicted proteins | sample 1672271 | NCBI WGS metagenome assembly OLQU01 (sample SAMEA3136666, study PRJEB25190) | human gut metagenome | biome: human gut; feature: human-associated habitat; material: faeces | place: Austria | collected 2013 | reverse complement strand
GAGGGCCGGGTCGGCGGTGAGGGGGGCCAGCCCCTGGTCGGCCCGGGCCTGGTTCACCAGCTGGAGGACCTCCCGCTGGAACAGGGCGCTGCCATAGGCCCCGTCAAAGCGCATGAGCATCACCGCCACCTGGACCCGGCTGATGGTCCGGTCCGGGGAGAGGGTGGTCTCCGAGGTGCCGTTCATGATCCCCTGGGTATAGGCCCAGGAGACGGCCACCTGGATCTGCGCCACGTCCGCCTCGTCGCTGAGGTAGTAGGGGTAGGCCGCCGCCAGGACCTGGTAGAGGGCCTCCTGGGTCACGTCCACAAAGGGGAGTTCCTCCCCGGCCTCTGCCGGGGCTTCCCCGGTGAGGTAGAGGGAGAACTGGTAGAGCATCTGGGCAAAGTCCATCCGGGGGGTGGGGCTGTCGGGGGCAAAGGTGGTGCGGTTATGGTCCCCCCCGTCCTGGGAGACGATCCAATCGGGGAAGATGTCGTTCTGGTAGGCCCACACCACAGCGTCCCCATAGTACGCCCCTTCGGGGATGTCCTGGAAGGGGGTCTCGCTGGCCACCGTGCCGGTGACGGCGGGGGAGCCCGCGTAGCGGTACAGGACCACGGTGAGCATGGCCCGGGTCATGCCGCTGTCGGGGGAGAAGGTGGTGGCACTGGTGCCGTTGAAGAGCCCTTTCTCCACCACATAGTCCACAGCGTCGCTGGCCCAGTGGCCGTCGGGCACGTCCTGGAACTGCGACGCCCCGGCGGGAATGGCCATGCCGATGCAAAGAACCAGGGTGAGCAGCAGGGCAAGACAGCGTTTTTTCATGGTCCTCGCTCCTTTCCTCGTTTCGGAAATCGGGCCTGGGGCCCGTTGGTTGCTAGTTCCATTGTACTGGTTCTTGCGGGGGATTGCAACTGTTTTTCTAGGATTTTCCCGCTTTTGGAGCACGCCGCGGAAGGCTCCCTCTCTCAAACAGGCAAGCACGATCAGGAGGGCAAAGGCCTGCCTTTTCATAGGATTGCTGGAACCCCAAAGGACAACAGACCTGCCGTGTTCCTTCTTATTAAAATTGAATTTTTCTGCAAAGTATGTTAGAATAAAATCGTTGTATCGATAGGGAACCCTGAAAGAGGTCTTACAACGGTACCTATCCGCGTCCAAGTGACCCATGACAAGGAGGTCCCCATGCCCTTAGAAAACAAACGTCACTGTGTAAATTTAAGAATACGAGCGAAAAACACAGAAATTTCCCACAAAACGAAGGCAATTTATTTAAAACCGCAAAAATAGATGGTTGATTTTTGAGCTCCAGGCGCATATTATATATAGTACAACGATGAGTGGCTTTTGTCCCTTCCGCCGTTGTACCATAAATAGGCCCTTGGTGCGTAAGCTCCCCACTGATCCGGGGTAAGCTGAGACCAGGGGCCTCATCATTTAGGGAGAGAACTTGAGCATGACAAAAACTGCAATTCTGGTTGACGGAGCCTTTTACCGAAAAAGATCACGTTACCTTCGGGGAGAAAAATCCCCTACCGAACGCGCAAATGAATTGTATGCGTATTGCATGACGCATATACGAGATGAAAAATCTGATCCTTCTTAATTATTTTGATTGCTGGAGACAGCGACTTTGTGCCCGCCGCAAAGTTAGCTAGACGCGAAGGAATCGACTTTATTTTAGACCCTATGGAAGCAACCATACGTTCAGACCTTTTTGAACACATTGATGGCTTAAAAACATGTTGGAAAAAAGAAAAACACGAAAAGAAGTGGATGGCTTCTGCCGAAAAACTGTAAACCCTACATTACAACATAACCCAAAATGGAGGTCCCCATACCCCTAGAAAACAAATGCCGCATCACCGACTCTTTGGAGTTGTCCCGCGTAGAAGAGAAGCTGGGCAGAACCAGAGCTAGAGAGCGCTTCGAATCCGGCGCCTTGGATGCCGTGACCCCTGGAACAGTCCAAACCCTCCGGGAAATTCACCGAATTCTCTTCTCGGATCTTTACGACTTTGCCGGTCAGATCCGCACGGTGAACCTGGCCAAGGGGAACTTCCGCTTTGCCCCGGTGTTGTACCTGGAATCTGCCCTAGCCAGCATCGAGGCCATGCCGCAATCCACCTTCGATGAGATCATAGAAAAATACGTGGAAATGAACATTGCCCACCCCTTCCGGGAGGGCAACGGCCGCAGCGCTCGGATCTGGCTAGACCTAATCCTCAAAAAAGAACTGGGCCCTGTGGTGGATTGGATCCTTGTGGACAAGACCGACTACCTCCTGGCCATGGAACGCAGCCCCATCAAGGACCTGGAGATCAAAACCGTGTTGAAAGCAGCTCTCACTGACCAAGTCAACAACCGGGAAGTCTTTATGAAGGGATTGGACACCAGTTATTCCTACGAGGGATACACAGCGTACAAAACAAAAGATCTATAAGCCCGGGAATACGTCGCTGTGTGGTACTAGCATGATAATCTCTCCCCTCTGTTCCCCCGCCGCCAGGTGGCGGCACAAATATATAGTTTGGAGGAAATCCGATATGAAAAAGAGAGTAGCAGCCATCCTGTTTGCCTCCGTGCTGGCGTTGAGTCTGTGCGCCTGTGGTGGAGACACAAACTCTAGCACCGCCTCGGCTGACGCCGAAAGTGATGCCACTACCCAACAGGCAGAAGATCCCAAACCAGTGGAAGAAACCCAAGAACCGGAGGATACCGTCCCTCAGGAGTACAAAAATGCCTTAGCAAAGGCAGAGCAATACAACGAATGGGCCCACATGTCCAAGCAAGGCCTCTACGATCAGCTCACCTCGGAGTACGGAGAAGCCTTCCCAGCCGATGCCGCCCAATACGCTATTGACAACCTCCAGGCTGACTACAAAGCCAACGCCCTAGAAAAAGCAAAAACCTATTATTATGACATGAACATGTCCAAAAGCGGTGTGTACGACCAGCTGATTTCTGAGTATGGTGAGCAGTTTACGGCAGAAGAAGCGCAATACGCCATCGACAATCTCGAGTAATTTCCCCTCGATCATCAAAGGCCGGATTCTTTTTCAGAATCCGGCCTTCTCTTTGCGTTTTTGTAACAAAAAAGCCTTGAACCCGTTAAGGCTCAAGGCTTTTCGTGGAGCTGCTGGGCGGATTTGAACCGCCGACCTCATCCTTACCAAGGATGCGCTCTACCGACTGAGCTACAGCAGCAAATGGGATTGGGGAAGCGGAGAAGCTTGCCCCACCCGCGGGTGACCTGCCATGCGGCAAATCAAAAAAGTGGCGACGCGGAAGGGACTTGAACCCTCGACCTCCGGCGTGACAGGCCGGCGTTCTAACCAACTGAACTACCGCGCCAAATTGGGTGGTGGGAACAACAGGGCTCGAACCTGTGACCCCATGCTTGTAAGGCATGTGCTCTCCCAGCTGAGCTATGCTCCCGGTTCACTGCCTTCGGTTGGAAGCGCCAACCCTCAAGCAGCGAAGCTTATTATATCGAAGACCGGGTATTTTGTCAATAGCTTTTTTCAAATATTTTTTCTTTTTTCCAGAAGCTGCTTTTTCGGGGGAAAAGGAAGCGCTGCTCCTCATAGAGAGGCGGCCAGCGCTTCCAATTCGTCTTTCTCGAATACGTGCACAGCGTCGCAGAACTGGCAGGTCATTTCAGCCCGTCCCTGTTCGTGGATGAGCGCCTCCAGCTCCTCTTTGCCCAGGCTGATGAGGGCTCTGCGCATGCGGTCCCGGCTGCAGTAACAGCGGTACTCCACGGGCACTGTCTTCAGCAGCTCCAGGTCGAATTCTGACAGGACCATCTGAAGCAGTTCCTCTGGGGTGACCCCTTGCCGCAGATGCTCTGTGACCGGGCCCACCTTGGCAATCCCTGCCTCGATTTTGTCGATCATCTCGTCGGTAGCACCGGGCAGCAGTTGGATGAGGTACCCACCTGCCGCGGCTACAGAAAGGTCTTTGTCTACTAAGACCCCAAGGGCACAGGCGGTGGGAATCTGTTCACTCTCGGCAAAGTAGGAGGTGATGTCTTCTGCAATTTCCCCAGACACCAGGGGGACGGTTCCCACATAGGGCTCTTTCATCCGCAGATCTTTGATGACTGTCAGCGAACCGTCGGTGCCCACTGCCTGGCCGACGTCCAGTTTGGCAGGTCCTTTCAGGGGAAGGTCTACCTGACCATTCTGTACATAGCCCCGTACGTTTCCCTCGCTGTCTGACACGGCCAGAATGGTCCCGAGAGGGCCGCCGCCCTGGACCCGAATGGTGACAGAGCCGTCTTTCTCTTTGAGCTGCTCCCCCATCATGGAGGTGATCAGCAAGGTGCGTCCTAAGGCTGCGGTAGCCACAGGGAACGTGTGGTGGATTTCTTGGGCGCGATTTACAAGGTCGTGCCCCTGAATGGCCATGGCAACAATGGGCGCGTCTTTGGTAATCATTCTTACAATATAGTCCATGTCATACCTCTCTTCCTATTCCGTTGTCTCCGCTTTGCGTGCGGTAAAAAAGATCCGTTCTTCCCCATCACGGGGAGGACGGAGTTTCCGATTTCCATACTGTCGGATTTGGGTAAAGCCAACCTGCTGCAAATACGCGGTGAGTTCCTCAGGGGAATAGGCCTTTTCCTCGTGGATTTCCGTTTCGCGCGCCCACATTGAACCCTCCCGGTGGAACACATCCATGACATAGGTGCAGACCCGGCGTTTGGGATGGTAATCGGTGCGCCAAACGCAGTAGTCATCCTCGGTCTCATCCAGGAAGATGCCGCCGTCTAAGGCCTCCAAATGCTGGGGCGTGTGGACATCAAACACAAATAAGCCCCCTGGCTCCAAAAACAAATGGACCCGCTGCAAGGCTTTGTACAATTTCTCTGGATTGGTGACGTGATTGATGCTGTCCAGCAGGCAAACGCAGGCGTCTACCGTACCGTAAAGGTCTAGCTTTTCCATGGCTTGGCAGAGGAAAATGGGAGGGATCCCCTCCCCTGCCAGGGTTTTGTTGGAGGCAATGGCCAGCATTTCTGAGGAGAAATCCACGCCAATCATCTCATACCCCCGCGCTGCCAGTAGAAAGGACATGGTGCCTGTGCCACAGGCCAGATCCAGAACGGTTTTGATGGGACGGGTTTCCCGGGAAAACAGCTTTTCCAGGAAATCGGCCCAAGCGGCATAATGCACGTCTTCCGTCATTTCATCATAGCAACCGGCCAATGCGCGGTAGGTTTCGTTCCCGTGGTTCAAGGTGTCTTCGTCTCCTCCCAGAGGGCATCCAGACGGGGCAAGACGGTTTGATACCCTTCGGCGCCGTACTGCAGGCACCGGTTGACCCGACTGATGGTGGCGCTGCTGGCGCCTGTGCGTTTCAGGATATCTTGATAGATCATCCCTTCCCGCAGGTACATCGCCACTTCAATCCGTTGGCTCATGGCCTTTAGCTCTGTGACGGTACAGAGATCCTCCATGAACCGGCGGCACTCATCCACATCTTTTAACTGTAGTAGACTCTCATATAGCAAAGCGTGGTCGCTATCGGCTGTTGAGTGTTTCATGCAATCCGCCTCCTTGCTTTCTATTGCCTTTATTTTAGCAGTGTAAATTGCGAATGTAAAGAGAAAGATCCCAGATTTTGAGACAAATTTTTGCAAAAAAATGAAATTTTATTCTCGCCCCCTTGCATCTTGAAAAACCGAGGATTATAATGAGTTGTATTTGAAATGCACTGCTTCCGCTGGAAGTATGTGAGGCTTGTGTTCTTTTTTGTGAGGAGGAATCTCTGTGGTAAAAGCAATCGTTGGTGCCAACTGGGGCGATGAGGGCAAAGGGAAAATTACCGATTTGTTGGCGGAGCAATCCGATATCGTGGTCCGTTTTCAAGGGGGGGCCAATGCAGGCCACACGATTATCAATGAGTATGGCCGGTTTGCTCTGCATACCCTGCCCTCCGGGGTGTTTTACAAACATATCACCAATGTGATCGGCAATGGCGTAGCATTGGACATTCACAAACTGGCCGAAGAGATTACCAGCCTGGAAACCGCAGGGGTCCCTGCTCCCAATTTGATCATTTCAGAACGGGCCCAGTTGTTGATGCCATACCATATCCTGCAGGATACCTATGAGGAGGAGAGGCTGGGGGGCCATGCCTTTGGTTCGACCAAAAGCGGGATCGCTCCCTTCTACTCGGATAAATATGCCAAGATTGGCATTCAGGTCTGTGACCTTTTCCATGAGGACCGTCTGCGGGAGCATTTAGAGCATGCGGTGTCCATTAAGAACATTCTGTTCCAGACGATGTATCACAAACCAACGGTAGACGTGGAGGCCCTCTTTGCGGAGTTGCTGCAATTGCGGGAAATCATCCGCCCCTATGTGGGAGATGCGGTAACCTTTCTCCATGAAGCCTGTCAAGCCAATCGCGCGATTCTTCTAGAGGGGCAGCTTGGCGCCATGAAGGACCCCGACCTGGGCATCGTTCCGATGACAACGTCGTCGCACACCCTGGCTGCGTTTGGCTGCGTAGGGGCACCGGTGCCGCCTACGTCTGTGGAGGAGATCATCTGTGTGTCTAAGGCATACTCCTCCTGTGTGGGGTCCCAGACAGAGCCTTTCGTGAGTGAAGTGTTGGGAGAGGCGGGGGATGAACTCCGCCGCCGCGGTGGTGACAAGGGAGAATTTGGCGCCACCACAGGCCGTCCCCGTCGGGTGGGGTGGTTTGACACAGTGGCCACTCGGTACGGCTGTATGATCCAAGGCGCGACCCAGGTGGCCTTGACCTGCTTGGACGTGTTGAGCTATCTGGATGAAATCCCCGTTTGTACAGGGTATGAGATCCAGGGCCAGGTAACCAAGCAGTTCCCCGTCCCTGCTCTGCTGGAGCAGGCAAAGCCTGTCTTCACGGTGCTGCCGGGGTGGAAGACCGATATCCGCGGTGTGACGGACTATCAGGCCCTCCCTGCCAATGCCAAAGCGTATGTTGATTTCATTGAAAAGGAAATTGAAACGCCCATCCACATCGTCTCCACCGGCCCAAAACGCCATGAGATTGCTATGAGACCGTAACCAAGAAAAAACGGACAGTATGTACCCCAGTTGAGAGGGAGACATACTGTCCGTTCTTTTATGGTTTCTTTTCCATCTCCTCCCGGAGTTTGGCCAGTGCTTTTTTCTCGAGGCGGGATACATAGCGCCCCGGCTATTGTAAGCGATTTCCACCGGAAGTTTACGCCGTGTGGGACGGCGCAATCCCTTGCGGTGTCTGACTCTCCGCCGTTTCGTCCAGCTGGGCGAAGCGGAATTTGATGATGATCTCTTTGTCCTCAGTGAGCTCCACCCGCTCGATGAGGCTCACCAGCAGTTCCCGGCTCTCCCCGGCGGTTTCGATAAACCGCTGTACCAGTTCCTTGGCTCTGTCCTCGCTGCGGGCAGGGCTTTTTTTGCGCAGTTCTAATTCTTGCCGCTTTTCCTCCAGCTGCTCCCGCTCCAGCTTGATCCGGCCAAAGATGCGCTGGAAGTCCGCCTCTGGCAGCAGCCCGCTGAGCCGGTCGGTATACATCCGGTCCAGGTTGGCGGTGAGGCTGTCGATTTTGGATTGGAGCGCCTGGAGTTCCGACTCCAGGCTGCTCTGCTTTCCGGCGTTCTCCGCAGCTTCCTGTGCCACGGGCAGCAGTTCATCTGGGTTCAGATACGCCTGGCACACCTCCCGCACCTTGGCGACCACCGCATCGGTTACCGTTTTCTCCTTGATGGAGTGGCAGGAGCAGACGCCCGCTTTGGTGAAGCGCTGATAGGTGCGGCAGACGAAGTACAGTACATCCTCTCCCCTGGCGTTTTTCCGGTTGAGGACCGCCAGAGGGTAGCCGCACTCGTGGCAGAAGATCAGCCCTTTCAACAGGAAGTCATAGGTCCGGCTCCGGGTGTGCCTGCGGCTGTTCACCAGCATCCGCACCTTCTGAAAGGTCTCTCTGTCCACCAGGGGGTCGTGGGTACCCTCCACCACCACCCAGTTGGCCGGGTCCTGCTTCAGGCACTTTTTGGACTTATAGCTGATCTTCACGCTGCGCCCCTGTACCATGTTGCCGATGTAGGTCTCATTTTGGAGCATGTCGGAGATTCGCTCACTGCTCCACAGGCCGGTGTAGGGGCCGGGCTTTGCCACTGGGAGATGGGCGTAGGTGGCCGGGGTGGGCACGCCCTCCTGGTTCAGGAGGGTCGCGATGTTCCGGCAGCTCATGCCGGAGAGGGCCAGGGCGAAAATCCGCCGCACGATAGGCGCCACTTCCTCGTCAATGACGATCTTGTTTTTCTCCGTGGGGTGCATCTTGTAGCCGTACACCGGCTTGCCGCCGATGAACTGCCCCTTCCGCTGCTTATCCCGCTTGACGCTCTTGATCTTCTTGGAGATATCCTTTGCGTACATGTCGTTCATGATGGCCCGGAAGGGGGTGATGTCGTTGGCGGTGGAGTCCACGCCGGTGTCGATGCCGTCCAGCAGGGAGATGTACCGCACCCGGTGCTCCGGGAAGTACCGCTCCATGTAGTGGCCGGTCAGGATGTAGTCGCGGCCCAGACGGGAGAGATCCTTAGTGATGACCATGTTGACCTTTTTAGCCTCGATGTCCGCGGTCATCCGCTGGAAGGCCGGCCGGTCGAAGCTGGTTCCGCTCCAGCCGTCGTCTATATAGGTGTCATAGACGCTCAGCTGGTGCTGCTGCACAAACTCCCGCAACAGGGATTCCTGGTTCTGGACGCTCTGGGATGGTCCTTCGCTCTCATCCTCCTTTGATAGTCTGATGTATAAAGCCGCATGGTAATCCATGGGATTGCTTATCTCTAAGTACATGCTATACCTCCTGAGATAAGCGGCCATTCATCGCCACAACCATACTACATCTGCGGGCGAATATCCAGGGCAACCAGTTCTTTTTTTAGAAAAAATCGAAAGGATTCCCGGATCAAATCCACCACCAACGGCCCAGCTTCAGAATACGTGCAGGAAACAGAAAGAGTCTTTTCTTTCATGACACACCTCCTCGGTGGATTCTATGCACCAGCGTTTGCTAACTTGCGCCTGAGCGCAAAAAGGAGCCCGTACCGATGATCGGTACGGGCCTAAAAAGTCAAAGCAGATTAACGATTTAGCTGCTGATTTTGATTTATATTAATAATGGGCGTACTCCTTCAAATCATTATGTCAGGTACAAGCTCAAGTCCTAATTTTAAATATCAGGCAAACGCTTTCTCCATTCTTCCAGCCATTTTAGAGTTTTTTCGGCTTCAGTGTGGCACTTGGCATATTTAGTAAGCAGCAATAGCTGCCACTTTGCTCGCATATAAGCGTGGTGCCACTTATCGTATGAATAGTTTTTCAATTCCGGTTCTGCGGCCTGCTCAAAAGTTTCCCAATCCACAAGCTTCCCCAATATCTGCTTTTCCGTATCATCTCCATATAACTGCTCGGCGCTGGTCAGATACAAGTCAACCGCGGTTTCCAGATCTCTTTCATAGCAGGAATGAATTAAGTATTCTCGAATACCCTCCACCGCTTTTTGAAGCACCACATTTCGGATCATCGGATCTTCGATGTGTTGGGAGAGATCCAGTTGTAACACGCACTGTGAGCATTGTTCACTGTCGTACAACCAAAATAATGCCGTGTTCTGCTCTTGCTCTGAGCAGTATGGAAGGTCGGCTGCCAGATGAGATAATAATTGGCAGTATAACTGTTCCCATTTCTCTATCCCATCAGCCTCTAATGTATGTTTAGTGCGCACAAAGAACATGATCTGGCTCAAAAAGTAAGCAGCCTGTAAAGATCTTTTTTGCGGAGTCAGTTGCGCCAAAGTTTCCAAAACTTGCTTGTTGGACAGCTTTCCATCCCTAACCAAGGAAAACATCCACCGCGCGCACAAGAGCCAGACATACAATAGGTTTGACTTCAATACAGACAAAAGAAGCGATTCCGACCATGAATAAAACAACATACGCGCTGCCAAAACATCAAACATCAGTGGCGACCTGGTGGCATCCAAGAGTAAAAGGAAAGATTCGGGATTTAACTCCAACATCAAACGATAGCTTCCATGAAGCCACCAGTCCTCCTGATACCAAATATGTCCTGCCTGATCAAATAGGAAATGAAAACCTGCTCTGCTTGCTGTTGCCCGATCATGGAGCAAGGCCCATAGCTTATATTCCGGAGCATTGATGCCGTTTTGGTCATGCTTCATATTCCGCTCTTTTTCTTCGGCACAAGCAAAAAACCACATTAGGAACTCTTCTGCAACATCTTTGGTCGACCATTGGAATACAGTTGAGCATAGTTCTCCCAAGACTCGGCATACGCCCTCTTTATCCTGCCCCCAATGGCTCCATACTTCCGCAACCGCCAAAGGAAGTTTCTCCTTTGGAACAGCGTTTCTTCCATTCTCACAATACTCTGGCCCCAGCCACTCTTTCAAAGGTAATTGAGACAATTTCTGTTTATCTCTGGCTGCCGGCTTCACCGCAGAATCATATAGAACATCACAAATGATCTGTTCTTTTGGTGGTCTTTTTTCTTGGATCTTCGGATCGCACATCTAAGTCAAATATTCACATACTTCTAAAGCTACCTCATGCTCCAGCGGTGCGATAACAAAGGGGTAGTTCTGTCCCATTTTATTCAAGGAATTGCTCAGCAAAAATCCGTCAATATGGTGGTCATTATGGAATCGCAGCAAATACCGGTCATGAAACACATTCTTATTCCCACGTTTCAAATTGCGTATTGACAGTCGCCTATGGAGTAGTTTTGCATTGTTAAGCAGAAATTCTTCATATGCTTTGCAAATATCAGACGCTTCGCCCGTATCCGGGTCAGTCTTTCCAAGGCAGGTAATAATGTCAAGTTGCAGATTTGTGCGTGGTATTCTGGTCAATAATTTTTCTGCAGCTGGTACTGAAAAATATGGATCTACAAGAATTATTCTGTCTACAGCGCTTTCCGCTAAATACTCACGTATTTTTAGAAAACTATTAATCTCTCCATCTTTTCCTGTATTTGGGATAAATGCTCCCAAACAACGTGTTTTCTGATAATCGGTTAAAAGGGTCCCTCCTGTTTCCAATGCGGTATCAATTTCTGTGTGGAAACTGCTTTTTACAGAAACAGTACGATCAGTTGTAACCCGATGAACTTTTTCTATTTTTTCTTCGATCTCCCTTTTCCGGTTGGAGGCTGACTGACGTAATTTCTCTGTCCAGGCATCTCTGATGTGATACACAGATGAACCAAAGTTCATACCCAGATTTACTCCAAGCATTATCGTTAAATCATCAGCGAAAAGCAGTTCTCCGGTTTCCCGATCCCATATTTGTACCACTACACGGCTCATAGGTTCTTCGGCCGTGAACTCTACAGAACCCTCCTCCGCAGCCAACAGTTTGGCTTGGTTGATCAGCCACCGCCCACGATGCTCCGCCGCGCAATTTACCACCAATTCTTGGGAGAACGCCTCTGTTTTTTGAATCGTTACTTTCTTTAGTTCCAAATCCTTATGTGTCAGGATTTCAAAACCTCTGCCCATCGGAACTGAGTCATAATGTTCAAAGTTTCCGAAACGGTGTCCCTGTGAAGAAAAATCAATACCGCATTCTTCTTGGCACCATTGTATTAAGGCCTGCACATCCCGGTACAGTTCCTTGCCGTCCGTCCCAAAGGCACGGGTAATTTTTTGAAGCAACTCTTCCTTTTGCACATTCCACAGTTCCTCAAGATGTGCATAATTTGTAACTGGAGCGCGTTGCGTTGAATGGGTATCATTAACCAGCACTATGGGCCTGATAACTAATTGGGGAGATTTCATCGTTATCTTCGCCATAGACAGAGTGCTTTCCTGCGTGAGGCTTTTCTCAAATATTTCTGCTTCATGAGAAGGCAGGATCGCTGTAAGAACGCTTTGACACTTTTTCGATACAGCTTTCTGTTTCCAGGGCAAAAGCGGCTGCTTTGTTGGAGAACTGAAACCGTAAAGGAGGACTTCTCCCTCGGCAGTAGAAAGCAAAAGCAGCTTGATAAAGCGATTCTCTGCTTGCATTTTTTCATCTCCGTTCTCTTTTGGATAGCCATGTACAGCGTTTTCTCTCTACGACATTATAGCATAGTTCTCCATGGTATCCATTACTACATCCTCCCTTTCAGAGACGAAATACATTATTTTATTAGAGCACTTAGTTCAGCTAAGTTATTTCATCAAAAAATGCCTGCATGTACTGGTGACTGGCTCTGAGCACCTGATCCGGCAATCCCGGAATGGGCACTTCCAGTTCTGGGTGCTGACTCATCACTGCCAGTATGAAAGTGTCTGCAAAAACATCTTGCAGTTGCGGGATCGAAAGGGCATCAGTCTGGGCCCCAAGGCAGCGCAGGTATGTCACAAAGGACGAAGGGATTTGATCCATGGCTCCGGTTTCTCTGATATGGAGCAGATGGCCCAATTCATGCAGCAAAACAGGAATGGGCGAAAGGCTTTCCTCCCGCATCCGGTACATGCAGATGCATCCCCGTATTCCATCCGGCATGAAAACCGCTGTTGTTTCCCCGTTTAAGGTTTCATGCTGGGCATCAAAAAGCAGGACTTCAATTGGCTGTGCAGGCGACACTTTCTGTGTATAGGAGAAAACCTGATCTGCCATTTGAAATACCATGTCGACCTGCTCCTCTGTCAAAGCAGGCGTGTCAGATGGCCAAAGCTGACCGGAAAATTGGTACAGCGCCTCAATACAGGGGACAATTCCAAGTTCACGGTTCATGTTCAATATCCACTGGGCATACCGGGTAACGGCATCCTCTCGGTAGAGCCTGTAACCTGTTCCGGACACATACACAGGGCGCAGTGGAAAAATCCGCTTTGCAAATGCTTCCGCGGCACTCTCATCTCCTTCGTCCCATCTTGTCAGTGCCGTTTCTGTTTCCTCAAAGAGTGTCAAGAGATCAAAAGGCATACCGTCCTCCTTGTGTCATAGCATCATTTGCAAAATCGTGTCAGCATTTCGCTCCTTGTGTGCATATTCCAAATGAGAATATAGATCCGCTGTGGTGGAAATAGTACTGTGTCCCAGACACTGCTGTACTTCAATCAGAGGCACACGGGCAGAGATCAGCAGATTGGCACAGCTGTGCCGCAGATCATGGAATCGGATTCGCCGCAAATGATTCTCCTTGATGATACGTTGAAACTGTTCTGATAGGGTATCCGGCATAATCAGTTTTCCATTAGGTTTCTTTACAAAGGCATAATCATAAATCACAACAAAAACCGAGCCAACCTACACTAAAACGTCGCTTTTTTCGAGGAAAAGGCGGCGTTTTTTCATGGCCCGGTTTTGGAAAGGAGTGGTGCTGACTTTATACTAAAACGAAAGGGGGAATTTTTTTAGCTGGCCGGGCCGGGAGGTCTGGCCTTTTTTCATCTCACGAAAAAGGAGGTTAGCCAATGGCAGATGAAAAAGTAAACGTGAGCCCGGAGGAAAAGAAAGCCCCGGAAGCTCCGGCCCCGTCCGGGCCGGGCGATCCGCCTGCGCCGAAGCACACCGAGGGGCCCGCTGTCCCTGGTGGAGATCAGACGGCCCCCGCTCATGTGGAGCCCGCCATGCCGGAAAAAACGGAGGGGCCCATCAAGCCAGAGCAGTCTGTTATCCCTGGTATGGGTGAGGACACTCCCGCACCGTCCAGCAAGGTGATCAACCTCTCGGACATCCAGGCCGCTGATAAGGGCGGTAAGGAGGCTTCTACTCCCACTCTGGAAAAGAAAGCGCCGGAGGCGGATAAGCCGCCGAAGCGCCGGGGCCGTCCGCCGAAGGAGCAGGCCGGGCCGACTGTGGAGAAAAAGTCGAAAGCGGCGGAGCCCCGCACAGGCCGCCCGTCTAAGGTTGACAAGGCGGCCCGTGAGGAGGCCCCGCCCTCTGTTCGGGACAAAGTGTCCAGAGGTAAGAAAGCTGACAAGGGCAAGGAAACGGGCTCCGGCGGTGCGCCTGTGTCTAAAACCGCTAAGGCGGTAAAGCCGGGCAAGGCCGCTCCCGTCAAGGAGGCGGCAGTCCCGCCGCCGGAGATTAAACTGCCGCCCACGCCGGAGGTGCCGCCCCGCCCGGTGGAAGAGGGAAAAATCGTCTATTTGAAGATGTCGGAGCTCCATCCGTTCCACACGTTCCGGGAACACCCCTACAAGGTGCAGGACGATAAGGCGATGGACGATCTGGTGGGGACGATCAAGGAACACGGCATTATGACCCCCGCCACCGTCCGCCCGGAAAAGGACGGCAAGGGCTATGAGATTATCGCGGGCCACCGCCGCCATCATGGTGGTGCGCGGGCCGGGCTGGAGGAAATGCCCTGTATCGTCCGGGAGATGACTGACCTTGAAGCTGTCCGGGAAATGCGGAACAGCAACAAACAGCGCGGCGATCCGCTCCCCAGCGAGCTGGCAAAGCTCCTGGATTTGGAGGTGGAGGCCATCAAACGCCAGGGGGCCCGCCCGAAAACGGAGAAAGAGGCCGAGGCCCTTGGTAAGCTCTCGGTGGAGATCGTTGGCAAGGATCACGACATGAACTATAAAAAGGTCATGCGGTATATCCGGCTCAACTCCTTGGTGCCGGAGCTTCTGGACAAGGTGGACGCAAAGCAGATGGGCTTTATGCCTGCGGTGGAGATCTCGTATATCAGGCCGGAAAACCAGCGGCTGATTGCCGTTTCCATTGACGGGGAGCAGTCCTCCCCCTCGGTGGCCCAGGCGAAGCGGCTCCACGAGCTGGACAAGGAGGGCAAGCTCAACGGCGATGTGATTGACGGTATTTTGAGTGAAGAGAAAAAGGAGGATCGCGGTGTGATTATTTCGACTGCTGAACTGTCTAAGTATTTCGGCAAGGAGGTCACTCCTGCCAAAATGAAGGAGCAGATTATGGCTCTGCTGGACGAGTGGAAAGAGAAACAGCCGCCCGAACTGGCAAAGCCGGACAAGAAAAAGGACTTGGAGAAGTAACCCGGCCCCGCTTCTGGACACTTTGTCCAGAGGTAAGCGCCCCGCGCTTGGGATGGGCTCTGTGGTGATATATCCCCCGTCGCCGCCTATATTCCTGCACAGCCGGGAGTGGGCCGTCAAGGGTGCAACGCACCGCCGCTCGCGGCGGCTTGCCCTTGACGGTCTGCCCCGGCTGTGCTACTTCCAGCGGCGCGGCGGGGGTATATATCCTCCAGAGCCGCCCCCTTTCCCTGGATAGGGAAAGGGCGGGGGGATAGGGTCGAACTACCTATTATAAATATCGGAGGTGTTGAAGATGAAACGATCCCTTGCTTATATTACCGCCGCATGGCGCGGCGATCCTGCGGTGGACATGGAGCAGGCGGCGCATTACTGCCGCGTGGTCTACGATGCGGGCTATTCCCCCATCTGCCCCATGCTCTATCTGCCGCTGTTCCTCAATGACGCGGTGCCGGAGGAGCACAAGAACGGCATCGACATGGGCCGTGACCTGCTCCGGCGTTCCCGTGTGCTGGTGGTGTGCGGCCATACCATCACCGAGTCCATGAAAAATGATATTGCCGTGGCCCAGCGGCTGGGGATCACCGCTACCACCCTTGAGGGCATCCTGACCGTCAAGGGCCAGGGCCGCCGCTGATATGGCGTCCCTGTTTGAAGCCTACATCACCAACCTGGGAAAATACAACGAGGGCGAGCTGGTCGGTGAAACCTTGAAATTCCCCACTACCACGGAGGAGGTGCAGGGACTTCTGAAACGCATCGGCGTGGACGGGGTGCGGTATGAGGAATTTTTCATCACCAGCTTTGACGGTGATGTGCTGGGGCTCTATGACTATCTCACGGAATATGAAAACCTGGACGAGCTCAATCATCTGGCCTGCCTACTCTCCGAGCTGGAGCAAAGCGACTTGGAGAAGTTTGAAGCGGTCATTGACAGCGGCGAACATACTTCCAGCGTGGCTGACCTCATCAATCTGGCGCAAAACTTGGATTGCTACGAGTTTTATCCCGGTGTGGAGGACGATGAAACCCTGGGCCGCATTTATGTGGAGGATATGGAGGCCATTGACATTCCCGATCACCTGCTCCCTTACTTCGATTATGAAGCATACGGGCGGGACGTGCGGATCAACGAGGACGGCCACTTTGCCCCCGGCGGCTATGTGCTGAACAACGGCGGCAAATTCATCGAGCACTACCACGGGATCGAGGACATTCCCGCCGAGCATAAGGTTTTCGCGTTCCCGCAGCTCTCGGTGCGGGAGCAGATGGCGGCCTACAAAGAAATTATTGACGGCTCCTCCCTGGAGGGCTATCGGAAGATTGCCAAAAAGGAGCATGAGGAGCGATAGCGGCACTTCTGGACACTTTGTCCAGAGGTGCTTTTTTCATGGAAAGGAGGAATACGGCTGATTGATGAGGACGTTTCCAGACGTACCATAGCAGTTTCCATTAAGGCGACAAAGCTCACGGGCCGGGTGCTGGCCCAGGCGTGTCTGGCGGTAGGCCGGAAAATCAAGAAAGCTCACCGGGCCCGCCAGACACCCCACGGCAAACAGACGGTGCGCCAGCTCATGGGCCACGGGGCCGCCACGAACAGCATCGAGGTGGAGTCCCCAAAGGACTTTGACCGGGTGGCCCGGAAATGGAATGTAGACTATGCCTTTTATAAGACCGGGCCGGACAAGTACCTGCTGTTTTTCAAAAGTGGGCAGGCCGATGCCATCACCGCTTGTTTTTCGGAATATTCCCGGCGTGTGATGAAGCGTTCCAAGTCCCGGCGCGTCCCGATCCGGGAACAGCTCAAACGGGCCGCCGCTGAACTGGCCCGCCAGCCGTCCCACAAGAAAGAACGTGCAAGGGAGGCGGTGCATGAGGACAGATAGCGTTAAGAAATATGTGATACCCAACATCCCGTACCTGTTTATCCTGTGGGCCTGCCTAAAGCTGGGGACGGCCTACCGCCTGGCTCCCGGAGCGGACTTTGCTCACAAGCTGATGGGCCTGGGCCAGAGCATCGGCCCGGCCTTTGCCGACTTTGCGCCGGGGCTCCATCCCCTTGACTGGCTCATCGGCATTATAGGCGCGGTGGGCTTCCGCCTGCTAATCTACTTCAAAAGCAAGAACGCAAAGAAATTCCGGCGGGATGAAGAATACGGCTCCGCCCGCTGGGGAACGGAAAAGGACATCAAGCCCTTTATCGATCCCAAATTTGAGAACAACGTCATTTTGACAAAGACGGAGTTTCTCACCATGAACACCCGGCCCAAAAATCCCGCCAACGCCCGCAACCTCAACGCCTGTATCATCGGCTCGTCCGGCTCCGGCAAAACCCGTTTCTGGCTCACGCCCCAGCTGCTCCAGGCGCACAGCTCCTATGTGTGCGTCGATCCGAAAGGCGGGGTGCTCTCCCAGGTGGGTACTTTCCTGCAACGCCGGGGATATAAGGTCAAAGTGTTCAACAGCATAGATTTTTCAAAATCTATGCACTACAATCCCTTGTCCTATATCCACAATGAGGCGGACATCCTAAAATTCGTGGACACCCTCATAGCAAACACAAAGGGCGAGGGCAAGGAGGGCGATCCGTTCTGGACAAAGGCAGAAACGCTCCTTTATTGTGCGTTGATTGCCTATATCATTTTCGAGGCTCCCGCCGAGGATCGGAACATCAATACCCTGGTGGACATGAT